>Ga0067045_1002798_pt1 | contig 45273 bp, 33 predicted proteins | sample TerdegcTABiofilm_FD_59184 | JGI IMG/M metagenome (GOLD analysis project Ga0067045, IMG submission 59184) | Combined Assembly of (Gp0054472, Gp0054536) Wastewater bioreactor microbial communities from Singapore -Terephthalate degrading...
TGAGAACGGCCCCTGGTGACATAAGCCCTCAGGGGCCTGACGCGCCATGGGCGCACCGGAACCTGGATATCNCTTGTCTCACTTGCGTCCCCGCAGAGCCTGACTCCGTTTCTCCAGGCGGCTCCAGCATATCCGCGCTGACAAACCGTAGGCAAGTACCATTGGACACCGGACTTATGCCTTGAAAATCCCGGGCCGAAGGCCCGCGCACCCTTCAGTCGGATGAACCAAAAAAAACGCTGCCGCGTTCCCCGGCAAGGGAAGCGGCAGCGTCTAGAATCAAACCTCCCGACCACATTGCGACCGGATGCGTCGCTTCGAGAAGAGCGAGGATCTGGCGTGACAAAGCACGAGCCGTTGGTGATCCTGGCTCTCGATAATGGGTTGGCACCTCCGTCGGAATTAAGGTACGGGAGGCTCGATTGCAGTCTCCGTTTGCTCAACACAGATATCGGCAAATCCGTCTTCGGGCTGCGGCCGAAATGTCGCTCATCCCCTCAGAACCGGAAGGCGACTGGAAGGATTCCCCGTGCTCGCCTGCCGTATTCTACTCTTCGCCTGGCCGAAGATACAATGCGTTCTTTTCGTTTTCCTCGCGTTGGAAGCGAGTCGCGCGACCGTTTCCAGGGCCCCTCCGTCCAAGGGGACAGGCACCTCTTTCCTTTCTGCCGTCAGGCTGCGCAGACGGCAGCGCGAAACGGACCGAACAAGGAGCCGGTCCCCGGTCTGTGATCCGACCGTCCGGTGGATCGAACTCCGCTGCCGGTCTACAATAGAAAGAGGGTTCTTCCGGCTTGAGGTGCGAAACGCGGCAGATGCGCCTTTGGAGTGCGGCGACTTGTCGCCGCTTTGAATCGTGGCAACGTGCTGTCGACCAAAGGAAAGCGGCGACAAGTCGCGGCACTCCCAAGCGGTTCCCGCACCCAGAACCGGAAGGGTCAAGAAGTCCGACGCCTCGGGCGTCCCGGGACCACGTTCGGAGAACCCGCCATGATCGGAAGCGTCCTCGTTCTTGTCGGCGCCCTGTTGGCCCCGGGCGCCGATCAGGTGGGAGCCGAGGATCTGGCCGAACGGGTCCGGCAACTCGTACGGCAGCTCGATGCCTCGGAGCTCAGCCGGCGCGAGGCTGCCGAGGAGTCCCTCGAACGGCTCGGGCCGCAAGCGCTGGAGTTCCTGCCGCGAGAAGCCCCGCCCGGCAAAGCCGAGGTCGCCCAGCGTCTCGGCCGGATCCGCCGGAAGCTTCAGCGGGCCCAGGCTGTGCTTGGTGTCGAGGCGTCAAGCGTGACTCTCCGCGGTACGATGCCTCTGACGAAGATCCTCGCCTCCTTCCAGCAACAAACGGGCAACAAGATCAGCGCGGCGAGGATCGAAGCCCCGGGCGGCGTGCTCGCACGGGCGATGGAGGTCGATTTCGAGCAGACCCCTTTCTGGTCCGCCCTCGATCGGCTCCTCGACCAGGCCGGCCTGGTCGTCTATCCGTTCGGCGAGCGGGGGGGCGTCGAGTTGATGGCTTCACCCGGGCCGCGGCCCATGGCGGAGACGGGACCGGTGAGCTATGCCGGCCCCTTCCGATTCGAGGTGGTGAGCTTGCTGGCGCAGCGTGATTTCCGGGCCCCGGAGACGGGCTCGCTGAAGGTGGAACTCGAAGTCGCCTGGGAGCCGCGGCTCGCGCCGATCAGCCTCAAACAGCGTTTGGCGACGGTCGAGGCCGTCGACGACCGGGACACGCCGTTGCCCATCCAGACCCGCGACGCCACGCTCGAGATCCTCGTGCCTCGCGGGCCGATTGCGCGGCGGGTGCTCCTGCCGATGGCCTTGCCGGCCCGCGATGCCCGCACGATCGCCCGGTTGCACGGCACGCTGGAGGCCCTCCTGCCCAGCCAGGTCGAGACGTTCCGGTTCGAGAACCTGGGCCGGGCCAAGGAGGTGGCCCGTCGCGTGGCCTCCGTCACGGTCACGCTGGAAGGCGTCACAAGGATCGGCAGGTCCTTGGAAGTGCGACTGTTGGTCCATTTCGACCGGCCCGGCGACGCCCTCGCGTCGCATCGCACCTGGATTTTCAGCAATCCCGTCCGCCTGGAACGCAACGATGGCAAGACGATTCTGCCGGAGTCCGTAAGCCCCACGCGGCAAACGAGCAACGAACTGGGAATCACGGTCGCCTTCGCCGTGGAGGGACCGTCCGACGACTACACCCTGGCTTATCAAACGCCGACGATGATCTCTTCCGTTCCGTTGGAATACCATTTCCGCGACATCCCGCTGCCGTAGTCGACGATTGGGGCGCCTTGGGCGTACTTCGTCCCGGGACCAAGAAGATGTTCCATGAGCCCTGAAGAAGAAACCCGAGAGCAGCTTCTCGGAAAAGTCGCCGAACTGCAGCGGCTTCTCGACGCGGCGGAGAAGCGGGCCGCCCTGATTCTGCAAACGGCGCCGCTCGGAATCCACGAGTGCGACGCCGAGGGGCGGATCACCCTGGTGAATCCGACGGAAGAAAGGGTTGCGGGATATACGGCCGGCGAGCTTGTGGGCACGTATATTTGGGACCGGATTGAGCCGGGGCCCAGGAAGGACGCGCTTCCCGCGTATCTGAAACGTCTGGTCCGCGACCAGCCGCCGCCGACACCGTTCTACGCCAAGAATCTCAGGAAGAACGGGGAGGTGTTCGAGGTTCGTGTCGATTGGAACTACAAGCGCGGACCGCACGGGGAAGTCGTCGGGTTCGTCTCCATCCTCTCCGATGTCACGGAGCAGAGGAGATCGGAGGAGGCGTTGCGGCGAAGCGAGGAGCGCTACCGTGAGGTCGCGGAATCCACCACGGATGTCATCTACATCGTGGACGAGCACGGGACCCTCCTCTACGCCAACCGGACTGCCGCGGCGTACTTCGGCCGCAGTCCCTCGGAACTCGTGGGGATGGGACAGCAGGATCTCTTCCCACCAGAAATCGCCGGCAGGCACCTCGAACGGATCCAGCGGATGTTTGCGACCGGAGAAGGGGGCGAAATGGAGGCCCTCTATCGCTTCGGCTCCCAAGACGTGTGGCTGAACATCCGCTCGCTGCCCCTTCGGGATGCCGAGGGGCGGGTCACTTCGGTCATGGGGGTGGGACGAAACGTCACGGACCGCAAACGCGCGGAAGAAGCCCTTCAGCGTGCCCGCGAGGAGTTGGAGCAACGGGTCCAAGCCCGGACCGCGGAGCTTGCCGAGGCGAACAAGGACCTTGCCATCTTCCGGAGATTCGCCGAGGCGTCGAGCCAGGGGTTCGGTATGGCCGACCTGGAGGGCCACATCACCTACGTGAATCCCGCCTTGTGCTGCCTCTTCGGAGAGGAGAAGCCCGAGGACCTTTGTGGAAAACACGTCTCGGCGTACTATCGGGAAGAATACGCCGCCAGACGGCAGGAAGAGATCGTCCCTGCCCTGGCCCGAGACGGACATTGGCAGGGCGAGGAAGTCATCCGCCCACGCGGCGGGACGGAAGTCCCCATCCTCCAGAGCACGTTTCTGATCCGGGACGAGAACGGGAATCCCTTTCGTCTTGCGAGCGTCCTCGCCGACATCCGCGAGCGCAGGGCGGCCGAGGAGGCGTTGCGTTCCGGCCGCGACGAGCTTCAAGCGATCTACGACGGGATCGCCGACGGAATTCTGATCACCGAGATCGCGACGAGGCGTTTCCTCCGCACGAACTCCTCCGCGTGCAGGATGCTCGGGTACTCCGAAGAAGAACTGCTCTCGATGTCCGTCACCGACATCCATCCGTCGGAGGACTTGCCGAGGATCCGGGAGGCGTTCCGCGCAGGTGCGGAAGGCCGTCTCGCTTTCGTGGCGGATCTTCCCTTCCTACGCAAAGACTCTCGCACGTTCCATGCGGAGATCAGCAGCAGCAGCATCCTCTACGACGGCCGTCCCTGTTTGATCGGATTCTTCCGCGACATCACGGAGCGGCGGAGGGCTCAGGCGGCCTTGGAGAGGGAACGTCGCACCCTGGAACACATGCTGCAAGCCAGCGATCACGAGCGGCAGTTGATCGCCTACGACATCCACGACGGCCTGGCCCAGCAGATCGCCGGGGCCCTCATGCAATTCGAGACGTTCCAGCACCTCAAAGAGACGGATGCAGAGGATGCGGCCAGCGCCTACGGCGCCGGAATGACGATGCTCCGGCAGAGCCACGCCGAGGCCCGTCGCCTCATCAGCGGCGTCAGGCCGCCCATCCTCGACGAGTCCGGCGTTGTGGCGGCCATCGCCCACCTCGTCAACGATGAACATCGGGGCCCAAGGCCGAAAATCGAGTTCCACAGCAAGGTCGCCTTCAGCAGGCTGGCCCCGGTCATCGAAAATTCCATCTACCGGATCGTGCAGGAAGGACTGGCCAACGCCTCCAGCCATAGCAGGAGCGAAACGGTACGAATCAGCCTCGTGCAGCACGGGGACCGTGTCCGCATTCAGATCCAAGACTGGGGGATCGGTTTCAACCCGAAGGCAGCCGGAGAGAATCGCTTCGGCCTGGAAGGGATCCGCGAGCGGGCACGGCTCCTCGGCGGCAGGGCCAGAATCCAAAGCGAGCCGGGCAAGGGCACTCGCATCGCCGTGGAATTACCGCTGGTCCTGAAGCAATGACCCGGTCGTATTCCCGCGAGGCGAGCGGGCTTGCCCGCCGCGGGCAACGTCGCTAAAATTTTAACAGCCAATATTGTATTTATTGTCCGGCATGACCGCCGGGCGAGGAAGCAGCTCTATCGGGTGGGAAGATGCCTGTCGATGAGGACGAACTCCTTGAAACCATCGAGGACCGGATCGACGATCACGTCAACCAGCCGTACCATCGCGGCCCCTGCGCCGGCTGCACGCACGCCCACGAGGGGGAGAATCCCTTGTGCGGCGACATCGTACGCATGGAGTTGAAACTCGACGATCAGGGTACAATGAAGGACGTGTGCTTCGACGGGCGCGGTTGCCGCATCAGTCAGGCGGCGGCCTCCATGCTGGCCGAACGCTTCGATGGACACGCCGTCGACGAGGTCCGGCAGTTCTCCGCCCGCGACATGCTCGGCCTGTTCGGCGCCCGCCTGACGCCGAACCGGCAGAAGTGCTGCCTGTTGCCGTGGCGGGTGCTGCAAGCGGCGGTCTATTCGCCGGTAGGGGAGAACGGGGGTCGGGCTTCGCAACTCCGGGAGGGCGGGGCTCCTGCCAAGCCGGCGGCGACCGCGTCGTTTTCCATGCCCACACCGGCTCGGCAGGAGCCTCGCCCTCCCGGAGCAGACTCCACCCCGGCGGCCCTCCTGGATGCGGCCCGCCTCCGCTTGGACTTTCCGATTCTGAGTCGGAAGGTCCACGGCGACGTGCCGCTGGTGTACCTCGACAACGCCGCCAGCACGCAGCGCCCCCGGCAGGTCATTCAGGCGATCGTCGACGCTTATGAGAACGACTACGCCAACATCCACCGCGGGATCCATACGCTGGCTGAGCGGGCCACCGAACTCTACGAGAACGCTCGCGCAAAGGTCGCCCGGTTCCTCTCGGCTGCCAGCCCGCAGGAGATTGTCTTCACGAGCGGCACGACCGCGTCGATCAACCTCGTCGCCAGGAGTTGGGGCGACGCCCATCTTCGCGCCGGCGACGAAATCCTCGTCACGGAAATGGAGCACCACTCCAACCTCGTCCCGTGGCACCAGTTGGCCGAGCGGACCGGGGCCGTCATCCGATGGCTCCCGCTGACCGACGACGGACGATTGGCCCTGGAGGGCCTGGACCGGCTTCTCGGCCCACGCACCCGGCTGGTGGCCGTGACGGCCGTGTCGAACGTGCTCGGCACGATCAACCCGGTGGCCGAGATCATTCGCCGGGCCCATGAGGCGGAGGCGGTCGTGCTGGTCGATGGCGCTCAGAGCGTGCCCCACCAGGAGACCGACGTGGCGGCCCTCGATTGCGATTTCCTCGCCTTCAGCGGCCACAAGATGCTCGGGCCCTCGGGCATCGGGGTGCTCTACGGCAAACGTGAGTTGCTCGACGCGATGCCGCCGTTCCTGGGTGGCGGGGGGATGATCCGGAGCGTGTGGGTCGACCGGTTCGAACCGGCCGGCGTCGGCGACGCTGAGGATCCTCGCCCGGCACGCTTCGAGGCCGGCACCCCGCCGATCGTCCCGGCCATCGGACTGGCTGCCGCGATCGACTACTTGGAGTCGGTCGGCCTGGAGGCGATCCATCGGCACGAGCGGGCGCTGACGGAGCGGGCCCACCGGCTGCTCGAAGCGGTTCCCGGCCTCCGCATTCTCGGGCCCGGGCCCGAGGCCAAGGGGGGAATCGTCAGCTTCGTGCTCGCCGACGAGCGGGGCAGCCTCATCCACGGCCACGACGTGGCCGAATGGCTCGACCGGCGTGGGATCGCCGTCCGGGCCTCCCACCACTGCGCCGAACCGCTCCACCGCCGCTACGGCCTTGACGCTACCGTCCGCGCCAGCTTCTGCTTCTACAACACGCCGGAGGAGATCGACTTCCTCGGAGAGTCTCTCCGGGAGGTCCGCCACGCCTTCCAGCGGCGGAAGTAAGGCCAGGAGACGCGGAGATGGGGAGACGCGGAGACGCAGAGACGCGGAGACTCAGAGACACGAACGGTCCGCGTGGCGGCCCCCCTCTCCCCCTCTCCCCCTCGCCCCCTCTCCCACTCTTTCTCCCCCCGCGTCTCCGTGTCTCTGCGTCTCCGCGTCTTCTTCTGGCGGCGTGGATTCTCGCGGGCTGTTGCGGTGCGATGCAGGCAGCGGAGATCTCGAAGGCCGACTACGACCGGCACATCGCGGACCTCAAGAAGAAGCTGCCGGGGCCGGGGTTCACGATCGTCGTTCAGCGTCCGTTCGTCGTCATCGGCGACGAGCCGCCGGAAGACGTCCGGCGCCACTGCCGGCAGACGATCCAATGGGCCGTCGATCGGCTGAAGGCGACCTACTTCCCGAAAGACCCGGTGGAGATCCTCGACATCTGGCTGTTGCGCGATGCCGCGAGCTACGAGAAGAACTGCCGGGCGATCTTCAAGCACGCCCCGAGCACGCCGTTCGGGTTCTATTCGCACGAGGACCGGGCGCTGGTGATGAATATCGCCACGGGCGGCGGCACGCTGGTCCATGAGATCGTCCACCCGTTCATGGCCGCGAACTTCCCCTCCTGCCCGGCCTGGTTCAACGAGGGACTCGGCTCGCTCTACGAGCAATGCGGCGACCGCGACGGACGCATCGTCGGCTTCACGAACTGGCGACTGGCGGGCCTTCAGACGGCGATCCGCAAGGGGCGGCTCCCTTCCTTCAAAGTCCTCTGTACCACCAGCGACGCCGAGTTCTACCGCGACGACCGCGGCACCAACTACGCCCAGGCCCGGTACCTCTGCTACTACCTCCAAGAAGAGGGGTTTCTGCAGACGTTCTACCGGCGGTTGCTGGCCCATCACAAGCAAGACCCCGGGGGATACCGCACCCTCCAGGAGATCCTCGGCCGCGACGACTTGGAGGCATTCCAGAAGGACTGGGAGGCGTTCGTGCTGAAACTGAGGTTTCCGGAGTAGGCGCGGGGAGAGGGCGGAGGGCAGAGGGCAGAGGGCAGTATGTTTAGCGGCCGGACTTGTCCGGCCCGCCGGTGCAGCGCGTCGCGGCTCATCCCGTCACTTGGCGACGCGGGATTTCGTTCGCCACCAGGATGGGCTATACTCAGGCATCGGGTCGGATCGCAGGATCGGGAGGTTGGGCAGGTGGTGGTGTCGCTTCAGCAGTTCGTGGAGAACCTCGCGCGAAGCGGCCTGATGTCGGCCAGCGAGGTTTCCGCGTTCCTGCGGGGCCGGCCTGCGGAGAAGCAGCCCGAGGATGCCCAGACGCTCGCCCAGGCCCTGGTGCAGGCCGGGAAGCTCACCAAGTACCAGGCGCTGATGCTCTACCAGGGCCGGCCCAAGGGGCTGGTCTTCGGCGAATACACCGTCTTGGACAAGCTCGGCCAGGGCGGGATGGGCGTCGTGCTGAAGGCGCAGCACCGTCGCATGAAGCGGTTCGTGGCCGTCAAGGTGCTGCCGGCCGCCGCGATGAAGTCGGCCGGCGCGGTGAAGCGGTTTTACCGCGAGGTCGAGGCCGCGGCGAAGCTCAACCATCCCAACATCGTCCAGGCCTACGACGCCGGCGAGCATGAGGGGCTCCATTATCTGGTGATGGAATATGTCGAGGGGAGGGACTTGGCCTCGGTGGTGAAGGAGCATGGGCCGCTGGAGGTGAGGCACGCCCTCGACTGCATCCTCCAGGCGGCCAAGGGCCTGGCCTACGCCCACGGCGAAGGCGTGGTCCACCGCGACATCAAGCCGGGCAATCTGCTGCTGGACAAGAAGGGGGCGGTCAAAATCCTCGACATGGGGCTGGCCCGGGTAGCGTTGGCCGTCGGGGGTGACGAGCAAAGCGACGAGCGGCTCACGCAGAGCGGGCAGGTCATGGGTACCTGCGACTACATGGCCCCGGAGCAGGCCGAAGACACACGCAAGGCCGACCAGCGGTCCGACGTCTATTCCCTGGGCTGCACGCTCTATCGTCTGCTGACCGGCAAGGTGCCGTACGGCGGCGACAGCCTGATGCAGGTCCTGCTGGCCCATCGCGACGCGCCGATCCCGCCGCTCGAAACGGCCCGGCCCGAGGTGCCCGCGGGCGTGGCAGCCATCTTTGAGAAGATGGTGGCAAAGCGGCCCGAGGACCGCTATCAATCGGTGCTCGAGGTGATTGCCGACATCGAGGCCTTCCTGGGCGATGAGAGGTGTCCGCCGCTTCCGGTGCCGGCTCCGGGGCCGGCGGACGATTTCCTACTTCGGAGCCCGGCACTCCTGCGGGTGTGGCCGTCGGACGGCGTAACACAACGGCCCGAGGCGACCGTTGGCAAGGCCGGTGTCGCGGGGGCCGCGACTTACGAAGACACGCTGCGTCCGTGGATGCACGACGGGACCGGCCGGGCCCTCGTCAACCGGATGCACCGGGCCGCGAGCACGGCCCGACGGAAGCCGCGCGCATCCACGGCCGCGCTGGCCGGGGCGGGTGCCCTGCTGGCGATCGTGCTCGGGCTGATCCTGAGTTCCAGGCATCCGGCGCACGAGCCCTCCTTTGCGGAGAGCAGGGCGGCGGACAAGACGCCGGCCACAGCGGCCCCTGAAGGCACCGCCGAGGAACTCCCCGGATTCACGCGGATCTCCGCCTCCGAAGGGAAAGGAACGAGAATCGGGGGGCTCGCCCAGAGCGCCCTGCCGATCGGTCCATGGGTCCCTTCGCCGACTTCCCGCGACGATTTCGCGAAGCGGAGCAGCGTTCTTGGGAGCGCGATCGGGGCATCGTACGCCGACTTCGATCGTCTCGCCACAGGCCAATGGATCGACGTCCTCAACTCCCCGCAGGCGGTCGCCAGTGCCCGTGTGATCGGGACGAGCCAAGGGCCCAAAGCCCCGGAGGCTGAACCGGGCGCCCTCTGGGTCAACGGAGAGGTCCAAGTGACCGAACGTGTGGCGCTCCTGGACCACCCCGTCAAGGACTGCCTGATTCGCGCCAAGGTGCGCAAGGTATCCGGTCACAGCGTCGGATTTGTGCTGCACTATGACGCCCAGAATATGCACCATGCTCACTTCTCTTGCACCGTCCCTGAAGCGGGATGGGGGGGAATCGGCAGGACCGTCTCCGAAGCTCACCAAAGCCTTTGGAAGACACCGCCAGGCACTACCGTCCCCCGGCCGGAGGAAGGTTACTTGGAGATCGCTTTTTCCGCGATTGGAGACACACTGAAGAGCTATGTCAACGGGAAGGCGTTCGGGGAAGCACGCGACGAGACGCACCGGGCCGGCCTTCCGTGCATCTATGCCTTCAACAGGGAGAAGCAGGCAAAGGCGTTCTTCAAGGACATTCAGATTCAGGTGCTTGATCGAGATCGGTAGGGCGGACCGAGCGAAGCGAGGCCCGCCGGCGAACCTCTCAAGGCGTCTGCTTCGCCACGTTCGCCGCTTCAGGCCAGCACGCGTTCGGGGCGGATCAGGCCCGGCGGCTCCCCGCCCTGCTCGAAGGCGGTGATGTTGGCCAGGGTTTCCCGGGCGATGGCCTCCATGGCCTGGCGGGTGAAAAAGGCCTGGTGGGCCGTGATGAGGACGTTCGGGAAGGTCAGGATCCGTGCAAAGACGTCGTCCTGGATCACCTGCGTCGAAAAGTCCTCGAAGAACAGATCGGCCTCCTCCTCGTACACGTCAAGGCCCAACAGCCCGATCTTGCCCGACTTCAGGGCCCGGATCACCGCCTCCGTATCGACCAAGGCCCCGCGGCTGGTATTGATGAGCATGACGCCCCGCTTCATCCGCGCGAGGCTTTCTTCGTTGATCAAGTGCCGCGTTGCGGGCAAGAGCGGGCAGTGGAGAGTGATGATGTCGGATCGGGCGAACAGTTCCTCCGTCGACACGTAGCGGACGCCCAGCGCTTCGACGGCCGGGTTGGCGGCCACGTCGTAGGCGAGGATCTCGCAGCCGAATCCGCGGAGGATGCGGGCCACGATCGCGCCGATCTTGCCGGTGCCGACCACGCCCACCGTGCGCCCGCGCAGCTCGAATCCGAGCAGCCCGTCGAGCGCGAAATTCCCCTCCCGGACCCGGTTGTGGGCCTTGTGCGTCTTCCGGGCCAACGTGAGGATCAGGGCCACGGTGTGCTCGGCGACGGCATCGGGCGAGTAGGCCGGCACCCGGCTCACGGCGATGCCCAACTGGCCCGCGGCCCTCAGGTCCACCTGGTTGAACCCGGCGCAGCGGAGGGCCACCAGGCGCGTGCCGCCCCGCGACAGGCTGAGCAGTACCCCGGCATCCAGTTCGTCGTTCACAAACGCGCAGACGGCCGGGAAACCCTCGGCCAGCCGCACCGTGTCGCGATTCAAACGCGGCTCGAAGAAGGTCAACTCATGGCCCGCCTCGCGGTTGGCCGCCGCGAGAAACTCCCGGTCGTATGGCTTGGTGCTGAAGACCCCGGCTTTCATCGTCCCCCCAACAGAAGCGTCACGGCAGCTATCTCACGATTATACGCGATTGCCGCTCGGCGAAATCGACCTTGGGGCGGCAATTCGGTTCGTGTTAGAATCCCTCCTCTGTAGCTCAGGCTTCCCAGCCTGACGAACCTGTAGCTCAGGCTTCCCAGCCTGACGAACCTGTAGCTCAGGCTTCCCAGCCTGACGAACCTGTAGACCCTATTTGCGGGCTTGCAAACCTAACGGACGGTTTCGCCAGCTCAACAGCCAGCAATGCGGATCAAAACCCCCACAAATGACGGGAGAGATTCCATGGGGATGCGTTCTTCCTTGGCGGCGATGGCAGTCCTCTTGGGGACGAGCGGATGGGCCTTGGCCCAGAATCCCGACGGACGGGGGGCAGTTCCCCCGGCTGGCCAGATGCCCGCCGTCCAGCAGCAGCCGGCCTATCCCGACCAGCCCGTGGTTCCCCAGGACCCGAACCTGCGTCGCCGGATGCCGGGCGAGCAAGGCATGGGGTCGCCGAACGCCGCTCCGCCCCGGGCGCCGTTCGAGCTCACCCCGGCGGAACAAGCACAGCTCGACCGCGTGCTCCTTTTCTGGGAGAAGAGCAGCCAGAGCGTGAAGTCGTTCCGCGCGAAGTTCCGCCGCTTCGAATACAACCCCGGGGCGGATTTCCGCGTCCAGGACCCCAACCAGCCCAACGATCCGAACCAGCCGACCGCCGTGGACGACGGCGAGCTTCGCTTCCAGTCGCCCGACAAGGCCCTCTACAGCGTCGACCCGGGGCCCAAGGTCTCCCGGCCCGAGCGTTGGATCTGCGACGGGAAGTCGATGTACCAGTACGATTTCGTCAATAAGGTCGTCCGCGAGTACCGAATCGCCCCGGAGGACCAAGGCAAGGCGATCGCCAACGGGCCGGTGCCGTTCCTGTTCGGCGCGAAGGCGGAACAGATCAAGCATCGGTACTGGGTGCGGATCGTCACCCCGGCGGACGTCAAGAACCAGATCTGGCTGGAAGCCTACCCGAAATTCGCGGCCGACGCCCAGAACTTCGACAGGGTGGAAGTGATCCTCGATATCGGCCAGAACGACATCGTGCCCTCGGCGGTGCAAATCTACCAGCCCGGCGGAAAGGCCCGCACGGTCTACAAGCTCTGGAACACCGCCGTGAACCAGAAGGACCTCCGCGGGATCTTCGAGGATCCCTTCCACGCGAGGATCCCGCCCGGCTGGCAAAGGAAGCTCGAAGACGACGGGTCGGTCCGCAACGCCGCCCGGCCCACAGGGCGCGACGGACGCTGAGCGGCTGTCCGAAGAGTCTCCCCTCTCCCTTTGGGAGAGGGGTTGGGGGTGAGGGCATCTAGAAGTTGCGTGGGTGAGGCAACAACCTTGCGGCAATAGCCCTCACCCTAACCCTCTCCCAAAGGGAGAGGGGACGGATGCGGCGGTATTCTCCATGCAACGCACTGCCCGGACGCCGGTCCGGTCACTCCGATGGCGGTTCCTGCCCCTCGGGCTTCTGAAGACGCATCAGGGTCCGAGGCTCCTGCCGGTCGGGTCCGAAATGGACGAGGAGGGGCACTTCGTCGTTGGTAAGGTTGTAGAGGCCCGTCTCCACGACAACGGCATCGTTGCCTTCGATCTTCAGGGCGACCCGTTGGGTCTTCTTGTCCACGGCCCCCACGACGGGCATGACCTTGTCGGTGAGGAAGTCCTGGAAGTTGCCGCGGATGACGCCTTCTTTGTTCAAGGCGAGCTGGACGACCCTTTCGGTCTGCGTCTGGGCGGGCTCGGCGACCACGGCGAAGACGCCCAACGGGAGCCACTCTTCGTCTTGCGGCTCCTGACCGGAATCGGCGATCTGGCCGGCTTCTTCGTAATACTGTTCCGCCGTGGCGACCGGTTCCTCGCCGTAGTAGACGGTGCCGTCCTCGTAGGTGACGTTGTCGCCGTAGTCGTAGTAGGCGCCGTCGCCGGAGCAGCCGCAGTACGCACCGGCGGTGGCCCAGGTGGCGACCGCCCAGGCCGAACCCGCAACCGCCCACTTGCCCGGCCACCAAGCGCCGGGATACCGCCCGTACCAGCCTGGGGTGAAATATCCCCAGCGTGTGTAGGCCCCGTTGACCGCGGTCCAGGCCCTGCCGCCGACGAACTGGCCGTTGACGAAGGCCGCCCCGCGGCCGGCCGTCACCACGTTGCCGCCGGGACCGCGAATCCCTGCGACGGCGCCAACCTGCCCGGTGCCGCCCGCGCCGTATCCGCCGCGGGCGACCGCCTTGGTGTAGCCCCATTGATTGCGGGCCGCGGTGAGCGAGCCGCCGACGACGGCCGCGCTGTCGCCCTTGCTGGCGCCGGCGATGCCCGAGCCTTTGACCACCGTATTTCCGCCCGCCCCCTCGATCTTGATGGCCGCTCCAGCCCCGCCGACGGTCGCGCCGCCTGCCGTCGTGTGCGATCCGCCCCCGCCGGCAATGGTGATCTCCGAACCGCCGGGAGTCGTCACCGTCTTGGATTGGATGCCTTCACCGCGGCTCGGCAATTGGCCGGCCGTCGGCGGACCGCTGCTCCGGGTACCTGCCTGCGACTGCTGCGGGAGGTTCAAGAAGTTGCTGACGTCGCTTTGGCTGGGCCGCAGATAGGACTTCGGCGACTCAAAGGCCGTCCGGCCCGCGCCTGCTGCCCCGCCCGCACCCGGACGCACGGCTGGGAGTTGAGCCGGGCGACCTGCGGAGAAGCCTTGGCCCGCTCCTGGGGACGGTCGGGCGCTCGGCCTGGAGGCCGAAGCACGGTTGGCGGCCGAGGGCTGAAATGAACGATTCATGGCCGGCGACGGAGTCGCGCGACTCATCGACGGGCCGCGATTGAACGAGGCGCTGGGCGAGGGCCGGGCCCCGCCGGAAAACCCGCCGCCTCCACGGGACCCGCCCGAGAATCCTCCACCCCCGCCTCCACGTCCGCCGCCGCCTCCGCGGGCAAAAGCGTCTGTTGCCAGAAGCGATGCGGCCACCGCCGCGCCGACCAGTAGGATTGTAGACCTTTTCATAAGCTCACCCGGCTTGTTCTTGAGAGGGATTGATGACGGTTCCCGCGGCACAACGTGAAACGAGGCATCCTCATTTCTTCGCCCCGCGCTTGCGTGGTTTTGCGGCGGGCTCGCCTGTCTCCTTCACCGCATCGCGCGAGGTCTTGCGGACCATCTTCACTTCCTCGACATTGGGCAGGAACTCCCCGTCGAGCTTGCGCCCGACGGATTTCCAAAGGAGCGTGTTTCCGTCGACGAGCGTGTAGATGTTCGTTGCCGAGGCCTTGCGTCCGTCCGGCAGGACCTGGTTGAACTTCACGACCCAACTCTTGTCCTTCTTCGACCACGTGCCTTCGCCGAAGCCGCCGTCGGAATCGAACATCCAGGAGCGGATCGTGCCGGCCGCCGGGTCCCAGCCGATGACCTGCGTGCCTTCGAGGTCGTCCATTCCCGGCGCCGAGACCTTGAACGAATAGCTCAGGAAGGTCTTGTTCTTCGTCCAGGCGACGGTCGCCGCCATCGTTGCTTCGGGGCTCTGGTCGGTCCACTCGCCGACCAGCCACGCCAGGTCCTGAAGGGGTGAACTCGCAGGGGGCTCCTCGGAGAGAGCCGTTTCGTGAACGCTATCCAGCTTCCATTGGCCGCCCTTCTTGACGTGTACGGCGAGGTACGTGGAATCGCTCGGCGTCTGTCCGGGCCGGGTCACGCGAACCGTGCCCTCCTCGACGGCCGCATCGGCCGAAACCACGCGAACGGACGGCTGCATCACCTCGATGCGCACGCCCCGGTTCGCAGCGAACAGGACCGCCAACTCTCTCTCAATCGCGGCCTTCCCCTGAAACCGCTCGCCCGACGGACTGGTCCACTCGCCCGATTCGCTCCAGTGCGATGCCACCGCTTTGGCATCGCCGCGATTGTACGCATCGACGTACGACTGGATCGACGTCCGAATCGCGTTTTCGTCCTCGGCGCCGGTCGGCTTCTTCTCGCCGGCTTGCGTGCAAACGGCGACGATCAGGATCGCCGACGCCGCCAGACCGCGAACGGCGAACCGGATTGCCGGCGCCTTCGACAACACGCGTGGAATCATCACCCAACTCCTATCTTGGTGACCTGGACATCAGAACAGATGCGGTCTGCTCGCCTTCGGAATCGCGCAGACACGATATCTTGCCTACTTCCATCAGTTTACGCCACAGGTCAAGCGTTCAGCCGCCTTTTGCCCGCACCCCCCCGAAAAATTGGTCCATCGGGGAATTCCGGGGAGCCCAACGAGTCCTCGGAGGGAAGGACGGGTTCCTCTTCTCTGTTCGCCCTCGTTCGCGATCGTGGATCAGTGGAGAGGAACCCGTACTGTCCCGGATCTTAGACGGTTCTGTTTCCCAAAAATGCCGGATGAACCCAAAGAAACTCCGAGCAGAGGTCAAATCGAGGTACGGGGGATGCGCCGGTCACTCTTCCGAAACGTGCCGCAGCCAAGCAGTGTGCCCTGCAAGCACCCTGGCGTCTTAGATCCGGGATGGTGAAAGGACGGCATGGTTGGGCGAGATAGCGTAGTCTGTTTCCGTTCCACTTGGGCTGCTTTGGCTAGACACTGAAAGCGTCCCATCGCGTAGCCCAGGGTTGCCGCGCAGCGGCTACCCTGGGACCCTGGAATCGCCCAAGACCCCATACCCCAACGGGGTTTCATCAGGAGCCCTCTCGATGCCTCAGTCGTTGTCGAACGTGTTGGTTCACCTGGCGTTCTCCACCAATGGGCGGCGGGCCTTGTTGCGCCCAGACGAGCTTCGGGCAGAAATGCACAAGTACCTCGGGGGCATCTCAAACAAACTCGATTGCCCTCCCGTGATCGTCGGCGGCTGCGACGATCATGTTCATTTGCTGGCGAGACAATCCCGCACGATCAGCCTGGCGAATTGGATCAAGGAGCTGAAGCGCGGCTCGTCTATTTGGATCAAGACGAAGGGGCGAGGGCTGACGTCCTTCGAATGGCAGGCGGGCTACGGGGCGTTTTCCGTCAGCCAATCGCAGTGTTCCCGCGTCCAGCGCTATATTGCCGCGCAGGAGGAGCATCATCGTCGGCGGTCATTTCAGGAGGAGTTCCGGGAACTTTTGCAGAAACATGGAATCCAATTTGACGAGCAATATGTGTGGGATTGAAGGTCCGGCTGATTTAACCCTTTCAGGGTTGATGATATTGTTTCGGCACGCCACCCAGGGTAGCCGCTGCGCGGCAACCCTGGGCTATGTCATGGAACCGCTTCGCGGTTCACCCGATGGACCATGATCGGAACGAAACGGGCAAATGCTCTCCAGCTCAACATGCCCGTTCTTTCACCCACCCATCTTAGATCTGGCGAGGGCACGTGACATAGACCAGTCCCACAGGACTCGGGTTCATCCGACCCAGGCAGTGGCGATACGACCTTCGGACACTTGCGGCACGGCGATGCTCAAGACATATTATGCAGCGAACCCATGGGAGAAACCAGAACATGCCTATTCCGAAGAGCGTCCTCCAGTGCTCTCGCTCGCATCGTGGTGAATTCGCGTCCTCGGTGGTCCGGCTCGCTACGGCAGCGGCAATGATCGCCGCGGCAGCGCGGGCCGGAATTGCCGCCGAGCCTCCGCCGGTCACCGACCGGCAACTGTACGCGAAGGCGGAGGAGGCGTGGCAAGCGGCCTGGCAACGCTTCTACGACGATCGCACGCACCTCTTCTACGACTTCGTTTGCAGCGACGATCCCGGCCAACGCCTGGCCGGGCTGCCGACGCCGGAGGAAACCGCCCGGCAGTATCCCAACCGCAACGGCTGGGGCACCGGCATGGAGGACTGTGCGATCAGCGGCGGGCTGATGATGTCGATGGTCTGCGACCGATTTGAGGCCACTCGGGACCAAGGGCTGCGTCCGTTCGCCCAGAAGGTTTTTGCAGGCCTGGTGCTGCTGGGTACGCTCAGCCCCTCCGAGGGCTTCGTGATCCGCGGCGTCTGCCCGGCGGACGGCCGATCGCACTACGGCGAGAGTTCCCGCGACCAGTATACCTGGCACGTCTACGGCCTGTGGCGTTACTACCGTTCGCCCCTGTCGCAGCCGGCGGAGAAGGAGACGATCAAGAAGGTCCTTACCGCGGTCTGTGCCCGGCTGGAGCGCAACGTGGTCGCGGCACACGACTACCATATCGGCAGAGAGGACGGCAGTTTCGACGGCCTGGTCGACAAGATGTGGGAGAACGCGGCCCACGAAGTCGCTCGCTTGCCGATGATCTACGCCATTGGGGCCGACGTGACCGGCGATCGCCACTGGGCGGACCTCGCCCGGCACTACGCCCCCGAAGCGGCCGAGAAGTCGAAAGGGGCGTCGACGAAGATCCCCTACGCGCTGCTGCAACAACAGGTCTCCTTGGAGGCGCTCTATGAACTGGAGACGTCGCCGGAGTTGAAGCGGCAGTGGCTGGAGGCGATGCGCCTGGTGGCGGGCCGGTCGCAAGGTTTCTTGGGGTCTTGCCGCGAGTACCGGGCCCCGGCGGCCGAGGCGATCCACTTCGATTGGCGCGAGTGGCCGCTCCGCAATTCGTCGGGCTACCGGGTCCCCACGCGGCCCGACGCCCTGGTCCGGGAGGACCGCACGATCCGCCAGCCCGCCGAGGCGGCGCTCGTGCTGCTTCTCTGCCCCGAGCCCTCGCTGACGCCGGAGCAACTCGGCCTCGTGAAACGCATGATCGCCCAGGTCGATTACACCAAGGTCGTGCTCTACGGGCACTACTACACGCAGGCCGTGTATTGGCGTGCGGCGCGACTGGGGCTGCTCAAGCTCCCGGACGCGCGTTGACCGAAGGCCCGTCACTGGGGTCTTCGCCCGCCGGCAATTCCGCTTGGCGGCAGACGGTGTCGACGTAGGCCCGGAGGAGCCGGTCGGTCTGGTCCGGCGTGAGGGAACGAGGGTCGCCGCGGACCGATAGGGTGAGCCGGTTCGCGTGCGCAGTGATGCAGAACACGGCCCGGGTCTTGGGCCGAATGGGCGGCGCGGCGATCAGGCGTTCCAGACGCAGGCCGCCCGCGCACATGGCGTCTTCGGCCTCCGGGAACCGTGCGCCAAAGCTGCGCATGGGATCGCCGAGGTTCGTCAGGGCCGCCGTGGCGAAGCAGCGGCTGCCCAGCACCGAAAGGCGCAGCGCCCCCGGGATCCTCCGCGTTGCGGCCAGGCCGTCCAGGAACAACGTTCCCAGGCTCCACCGTTTGATCGCCTGCGTGTCGTGTTGAATCCCCTCCAGCAGCGAAACGGGATCGCGACATGCCTCGCGGCGGCGGGCCACGAACGCGAAACTCACCACGTTGGCCGCCGGCATCGGCGCGTCCTCCGGCCGGCGCAGGCTTGTCGGCATGACGATCACCAGCCACTTCCCGGAAGGCCGCGGACTCTGCCGCCGATCCCAATCGGCTACCGTCACGAACAGATCGCGGAGCAAGAGGTCGTTCAACGTGCCCCCGGCCTGATGGGCACGCTGCCGCAACCGGGCGGTTGCAGCAGGAGAGAACGTGTGATACCGGATGCTCGGATAGTCCGGAGGCTCGTTCTCGCACGGGGATCGGTTGCCCGCGGGGATCGTGAGGGGGGCCGGACGGCGGGTGAGCCACTGCGCCGTTACGCGCACCCGGCGACGCCAGGACTGCCAGAGCGACAAGGGCTCGCGCGGCTCGCCGCGACGAGGGGCCCCACGCCGCAACAAACACGCAGCATCCAGAGGATCGACGTCCGGGTGCGGCCCGTCCGGCTCCACGCGCCGCGCGTAGCCGGCCAACACGTCCCCCAGAAATCGCATCGCGCCGAGCGCGTCGGTGCAAGCGTGGTGCACCTGCGTCAGGACCCGTGCCCGATCCTCGCCTTGCCGCACGATGACCCGCAACCCGTTCTCACGGGTCAGGTCGATCCCTTCGCCGTTCGGAAACCGGATGGGAGCGGACCACGGGCCCCAGTCCACCGGCGTGGGCTCCCGCGACGGACTGACCCAACACGGGGTGCCCCATCGGTGCGGGGCCAGATGCGCGGTCAGCAACGGATGGCGCGTGAGCGACTCCGCCACGGCGGCCTCCCACGCCTCCCGGTCGATCGAGCCGCGGAAGTGATACTCCAGCACGCCCGTCATGGGGTAGGACGGACGATCGTCCATCCACATGTAGTGCTCGAAGGGCGTCAAAGGCAAAGGAAACAACGATCGGAGTTCCCGCACCTGGGTAGGGTTGCTCGGATTGGTCGTCGCGGGAATTGCATCCCGGTGGATTGTTCCCGCAAGTCCCCGTGCGTGCAAGACCAGTTTCAACGCCGAGCGGTCACTTCGGAGCCTCCGAGTCGCTTCCATCGGAGTTCCCGGGCATCGGCGGTCCAAAGGTGAATCTCGCCCTTGTGGTCTCCCTTCACGTTGCGGAGCGATTGCAGTGCGTAGAGCCTGGATGGATCGCGAGTCGCACCCGTGACGAACGGACTGGGCTGCGGATACCGGGTCGTCTCGTTGGCGATCGGGCCGGGGGCAACTTGCCACGTGGCGCCCAGGTCTTGCGAGACCGCTTGCCAATAGCGAGAGGGACGCGCGTCATCACGCAGGAGCCCCACGAGGCGGCCGGCGACGCACGTCATGGCGGGCTCAACGAGCTTCTGCGAGGTGATCCGCTGTGCCGGACCCCACATCCTGCCTTCGTCCTGGGAGAAGGCGATCCAAATTCCCTGGTCATAGGGTTCGGAAGGGGGGCGGTAGTGCCCGCACACGCCCAGCCCCTTGCCGGCGACCCGGAAGACATGCCCGTAGACGGAGCCCGTCCGGTTCTCCGCAAGCGCCGAAGTATCGACCGGCTGCCACGTCCGTCCGGAATCCGGCGAGCGCCATCCGACGATCGTATTCCTCTCCCGATCCGTGAAGGCCATGGCCAGGAGCACGACGCCGCCGTCCCCGGCCAGCCCGAGGGCGACGGAAAGCCGGACACGAGTTCCGCTAGGCTTGCAGCCGCGAGCGGTACTCCGCGCATGCGGCCTCCAAAGATGGCGGCGAGGGATGCCTCAACGTCCCGTCCTGGCACATGTCATAGAGTTGTTCCACATGCTGCTGACAGTCTCGCTCACGATTGAGGCGGGGATAGTCCTCGTCCTCCTTGACCGTCCGACCTTCCAGATACGCCAGCCACGTCTCGATGTTCCGGGCAGGGACGAAGATCGCCACGCGCTCATCCGGTTGCCGCGGTTGATGCCCCGCTTCGACGCATGCGGCGTCAAGCTGCGCGATGCGTGCTGCAAGGTCTTTCTTGTCCGCGTCGATGAGCACCACCAAAGCCTGCTCGACCCGGTGCTTCCGGGTCCGGTAGTAGGCAAGCTCCTTGGGGAACCGTTCGCGGACGAACTGCTCCGCCGAGCCGCGCCCCTTCGGGTTGATCTCGATCCTCTGCACCTTGAGGCGCCGGCCTGCTCGCGTCAGGAACCTCCGGGCAAACGCTTCGTGCTGCCGGTCTTCACACAAGAGAATCACCTGAACGTTCCGGCTCATGTCTCCCACCCTCTGGCGACGATCTCAGACAGTTTCAGGCCTCCCTCCATGGCCAGATCCCTCGAGGGCCGGACGGTCGTCGCTCCGGAACTCTCGGGTCTCAGGACAAGGCCGTGGTCGCTGCCGAGGTAGTCGATCAGTTCCGGATGGTGCGAACAGAGCACTGCCTGAGGCACTTCGCCCCCGCACGCGTCCGCCAACTCGATCAGCCACGGCTGGATCTCCGCCAGGGCGAGGTAGTTGTCCGGCTCGTCGAGGAAGAGCGTATATCCCTGCCCGGCCGCAAGCCGAACCAACGAATACAAGGCGATCAGGGCACGCTGCCCGTCGGAAATCTCGTCCAGCCGCATTTCGTACCGTTCGCCGTGCTGATCGAACATGACCATCAAGGCCCGCGTATCCAGCCCGACCCTCTCCATCCGGATCCCACGGAAGCCCGCGATGACGTCCTGAATCGCCTTCGTGAACTCGGGCACCAGTTCCTGCCGCTCCAGCAGCACGTGCCGGTACCAGGCCGCGAAGTTGCGGGCATCCCGGTCCAAAACCGAATCCTCGGTGGACGACTCCGTCTCGAAACTGGCCGGATAGAGTCCGCATACGATCGCTTTGCGCATGAAGTCCAAGAACTGCGTGAGCTTCGTATTGTCGTGCCGCGGGGGGACGCGGGCCATCGCCGATTCCGACCAGTCTGCGCCGAAGGTCGGCCCGGCCGAGTGATTGTCCCGATACAAATGCACCTCGCCGCGTTCAAACCTGAACAGCGGTCCGCCTTGCGAGTCGAGTGTTTCGAGCGAGATCCGTCCCTTTCGGGTCGATCGTTCGTGTTCCACTTCCAAGCGATAACGCAGCACGTCCTCGCCAAGGATTACGTCCAGTTCGAATGCCTGCGTGTTGCGGTTCTGCCACCGGGTCAAGGTCGGCGTGGGGAAGGCGGTCTTGTCCGTGACCTTCGCCGTGCCCGTCAGCAGTTGACGCAAGGCGAACATCACGTCGAGCACCGAGGTCTTGCCGACGCCGTTGGGACCGAGCAGAAGCGTCAACTCCTGAAGCGGAAGTTCGAAGTTGACCAGACGCTTGTAGTTGTCGATGTAGACACGCTTGATCATCGCACAGTTCCTTCGGAATCTCCCCGGCGAATCCTCGCTTCGAAGCCTTCGCTTTCCATGAGAACAAGCCCCCAGGTCGAGCGTCTCGTGAACGTCGACCTTCCATGAGTGTAGCACAGCGGTGCTGCTCCGAGCCAGTACGCCCTCGGGAAGCGATTGACATGCCCGTGTTCGGCGGCAAGACTGGGGGCTTCGTGACGCCGCGGGTCCGGGGCCTCGACGGCAAAGGCGGAGACTAGGACCGGTGAATCGCGACGAGCAATACGATGTGGTGGTCGTGGGCGGCGGAGGAAGCGGGCTGGCGGCGGCGCTGAGCGCGGCCGAACAGGGGCTCTCGGTGTTGCTTCTGGAGAAGTGCCCGGCGTTGGGCGGGACCACGGGCATCGCCGTGGGCTCGTTCACCGCGAACCGCACGCCCCATCAGCGCCGGGCGGGAATCGACGACAACCCCGACGACCACGAGGCCGACGCCGGCCGGTTCGGACCCGCCGAGGTCCAACAGCGGAACAACGCACCGCTCCGCCGGCAGTTCTTGGAACATGCGGCCGGGACCCTCGATTGGCTGATGGGCATGGGCCTCCGGTTCCACGGCCCCAGCCCGGAGCCGCCCAACCGCGTGCCGCGTATGCACAACGTCGTGCCCAACGCGAAGGCCTACATTGCGGTGCTCCAAAGCCGCCTGTTGCGCCGCAAGGGCACCGTTCTGTGCAACGCGACGGTGGAGGGCCTCGTGCAGGAGGAGGGCCGGGTTGCGGGCGTCGAGGCCCTCGTGGCCGGCCGGCGCACGCGGTTCCTCGCCCGGCGCGGCGTCGTCCTGGCCGCCGGCGACTATGCCAACTCGCCGGACCTGATCGCCCGTTTCAAAGGCCCCCAGTTCGCCTGCATCGAGGGCATCAATACCTACAGTACGGGCGACGGGCACCGTCTGGCCGAGCAGGCCGGGGCGGCCCTGGTCAACATGGACGTGACCTACGGACCGGAGTTGCGTTTCGTCCCCCCGCCGCGCAAGCCCTTCACCCAACTGCTTCCGGCCAGCGGCCCGTTGGCGTGGGTCCTGGGCATGGGCCTTCCGCTGGTGCCGCAGTGGATCATGACCCGGATGATCAAGCGTCTCTTGGTCACCTGGCAGCACCCGGAAAACGCCCTGTTCGACGACGGGGCGATTCTCGTCAACCGCGAGGGCACGCGGTTCTGCAACGAATGCGTCTCGCCCGAACGCGAAATCGCCATCGCCCGGCAGCCGGAGAAGGTCGCCTACCTGCTGCTCGACGGCCGGCTCGCGGAGCGATACAGCCGGTGGCCGCACTTCATCTCGACCGCTCCCGAAGTCGCCTATGCCTACGTGGCCGACTATCGCCGCATGCGGCCCGACGTGACGACCGTGGCCGGGAGCCTGGAGCCACTGGCCGCGGCGGCCCGGTTGCCGGCCGCGGCCCTGCGGGGCACGGTCGAGCAGTTCAACCGTTTTGCCGGAGGGGAGGCGGCCGATCCGTTCGGACGGACCCGGCGCGTGGCGCCGCTGGCACACGGCCCTTGGGTCCTGCTCGGTCCGGCGAAGGCCTATTTCACGACGACCGAGGGCGGGGCGGCCATCGACGCGCAGATGCACGTGCTCGACGCCTGCGGCCGGCCCATCCCGGGGCTCTACGCGGTGGGCCAGAACGGCCTGGGCGGACTGGTCCTCTGGGGCCACGGCCTCCACATCGCCTGGGCCTTGACCAGCGGCCGCCTTGTGGGCCAGGTACTTGCCCAGGCCCCAACCCTACATTTTCCATCGTCGGGCTGATAGACTGGGAGGAATCGGGGGCTTGTCGACCCGCTCTCTTCGAGGCTGCCATGGCTGATATCGCGACGACTGCCAAGAAGATCTTGGCCAACGTGGAAAAGGTGATCGTGGGCAAGCGGCGGCAGATTGTCCTGTCGCTCGTTTCCTGGCTCTGCGAAGGGCATATCCTCCTGGAGGACGTGCCCGGCGTGGCCAAGACGATCCTCGCCCGGGCCTTGTCGAAGAGCGTGGGCTGCTCGTTCAAGCGGATCCAGTGTACGCCCGATCTCTTGCCCACCGACGTGACCGGGGCCTCGGTCTTCAACCCCAAGAACGCGGAGTTCGAGTTCCGCGCCGGGCCGATCTTCGCCCAGATCGTGCTGGCCGACGAGATCAACCGGACCACGCCGCGCACGCAGTCGGCCTTGCTGGAGGCGATGGCGGAGCGGCGGGTCACGGTCGACGGCGTGACCCACGAGTTGGCCCCTCCGTTTCTCGTCGTCGCCACGCAGAACCCGATCGACCACGAGGGGACGTTCCCGCTCCCGGAGGCCCAGTTGGACCGGTTCCTGATGCGCTTCAGCCTCGGCTACCCGAGCCTCGACGAAGAGCTGAAGATGCTCGACATGCTCCAGCGTCGCCACCCCGTGGACGATGTCCAGCCCGTCGTGGCGGCCGAGGAACTGGTGGCGGCGCAGCGGGCCACGCGCGAGGTCCACGTCGACGAGAAGGTCCGTCGCTACCTGACGCAGATCGTCCACCAGACGCGCGCGTGCGAGGACCTCAGCCTGGGCGCGAGCCCGCGGGCCTCGATCGCCCTGTTCCGCTGTGCCCAGGCCCTGGCGGCGGTGTCGGGCCGGAACTACGTCCTGCCCGACGACGTAAAGAAAATCGCCCCGCCGGTCCTCACCCACCGCGTCATCGTCCGCCCCGAAAGCCGCCTCCGCAAAATGACCGCCGCAGCGATCGTCGAAGACCTCATCGAAGACGTGCCCGTGCCCATGCTGAGCAATGTGTTGACGTGAGGAAACAGGGATTGGGGACTGGGGATTGGGGATTAGGGATTACGCGTAGGACGGCCGCGGGGTGGCCCCGATAGCTGCTGCTATCGGGGTGCCGAAGGCACAAGAGGCTCGCGCGGGTGCCACTTCCCTGCGCCTTCTCGGAGGCGTGTGGCCTTTTTCGGAGCGGAGAAGAAGGCCACACGCCTCACGCCGCCCGATGGACTCCATGGTCTACTAGTTAACCCATCTCTGTTGTGACAGTTATGGGCGGCTGATTGCATTTGGGCGGGGGAAGGCCTAGAATCAAGGGCTCCGGTGTGAGTAGCCGGTAAAGCGTATCCCGCCCTGCCCGAATGAGGGGCTTTCGCAAGTCCTTGGGCCTGTCGTTGCGGATGAAGTGTCATGGCTTTCTTGCGGACGCTGAGGGGACCGGAACCGGGGCGCGTGTATCGGTTGAGCGAGGTGGACGTGCTCGGACGCCTCCCGGAATGCGACATCGTTCTGGATGTCGGCGCCATCAGCCGCCAGCATGCCCGGATCACCTGCCTGGGCAACGATCACTACGTGGAGGACCTCAAGAGTCGGAACGGCACCTACGTGAACGGGTCCCGCGTGGAGGGGCAACACAAGCTCCACGAGAGGGACGAGTTGAAGATCTGTGACGTGGTCTTCGCGTTCCACGAGGGGAATCCCGAAGACGCCTCCAAATCAGCCCAGCAGACGCTCGACGACGTGCAGGTGGTCGACGACGAGAAGGGGGCGACCGGTTCGACGATTATGTCGAAGCTGGAGGTCTCGACCGGGAGCACGAGCCTCCGCCTGGCGGCCAATCCCGAGGTGAAGCTGAAGGCGCTCCTGGAGATCGGGCGGAATCTCGGGGGGGCCGTGCGGCTCGACGAAGTGTTGCGCCAGCTCTTGGAGAACCTCTTCAAGATCTTCATTCAGGCCGACCGGGGGTTCATTGCGCTGTTGGAGCCCGGGAGCGAGAAGCTGGTGACCAAGGCCGTCCGGCATCGCCGCGAGGAGGCGGGTGGGCGGATCCGGATGAGCCGGACGATTGTCAACAGCGCCATGGCGAAGAAGGAGGCGATCCTCTCGGCCGACGCGTCGGCCGACTCCCAGTTCGGGATGAGCGAGAGCATCGTCGATTTCCAGATCCATTCCGTGATGTGCGCTCCGCTGGTGAGCAGCGGCGGCGACGTGCTGGGTGTCATCCAGGTCGACACGACCGACGCGCGCCGCCGTTTCAGCCGGGACGACCTGGACGTGCTGGCGAGCGTGGCCTGTCAGGCGGCGGTAGCCGTGGAGAACGCCCAACTCCACGAGGTGGCAGTGCGGCAGGAGCTTCTGCAGCGGGAGTTGGAGTTGGCGCACCGCGTGCAGCGGGGCCTTCTGCCTGCGTCGCCGCCGCAGGTGGCGAAGTACGAGTTCTTTCATTTCTACGAGCCCGCGCACCAGTTGGGAGGCGATTACTTCGACTACCTCCCTTTGTCTGGGAATCGCCTGGCCTCCGCCCTGGCCGACGTGTGCGGGAAGGGCGTCGCGGCGGCGTTGCTCGTCGCCCGGCTGTCGGCCGAGGTGCGGTATTGCCTGGCCAGTTTCCCCCAGCCGGTCGACGCCGTGCAGCGTCTGAACGAGGTCTTCTGCGACAGCCGGTGGGAGGGCAAGTTCGTTACGATGGTGCTCGCCGTGATCGACGTGGCAAGTGACGACGTCTGCATCGTGAACGCGGGGCACATGGCGCCCCTACTCCGCCGGGCGTCGGGCGCGGTGGAGGAGGTGGGCCCGTCGCGGGGCGGGTTCCCCCTGGGAATCGAGCCTGAGAACAGCTACCAACAGTTCTCGATCAAGTTGGCGCCCGGCGAGTCGCTCGTTATGTACACCGACGGTGTGATCGACGCCGAGAACCGCAACAGCGAGCGGTATGATACCCAGCGCCTGATCGCGAACCTCCAGCGGCCCTCGCCCGACGTCACCGCCATGGGACAATCGGTCATCGGCGAGGTCAAGCGGTTCATTGGTGACCACCCCCAAGTCGACGACATCTGCCTGACGGCCATGCGGCGGATCGCGTGAACTGCGGGGGCTGCCTCCTGATCGGGCGTGGGACGGGGGTTGAAAACCCGTCCTGATTCCAAGACGGGTTGAAAACCCGTCCTGCAATCGCCTATTTCAGGTGCGCTTGTCGAAGAGAGGCCAACTGGCGCAGGGCGGGCTTGGGATGCCGGCGAAGGTCGAACAGCCCGCCGTGCGGAAACCCGTGGGGCTCGCAGTCGCGGAGTTGGTTCCACAGAACGCCCCGCACATTGGCCTTCGCCAGCAAGAGCGATAGGTAGCGATTGGCCCAGGCCTGCTGGTCGGCCGGCGTCCAGGTCCCCGAGGAGGTGACTGTCCGCCGCTGCGCGAGCGGGTCGGGTTGCGAGCTGCTGGGAACCGCGACGGCGACGTAGAGGGGCACGCCCAGCATGCTCCAGAAGTCGATGTGCCGGCTGACTTCGAGCGGGTCGCGAGGAAGCGTTCCGCCCGGGGAGTACCCCATGTTGATCTCCAGGACCACGCCGGTGAGGCCCAATTCGGCCCGCAGGAGCGCGTCGGCAAAGTGGAGCGGCGGGAAGTCGTTTCCCTGCCTCGCCAGATACTCCGCCCAAGGCTGATCGAAGGAGATGACCAGTTCGGCGTCGGAATCCAGGGCCCGGGTCAACTCGATGGCCCGGGCCGTGAGCTTGACGCGTTCCTCTTCGGTGAGGGACATCGCCTCCGCGGTGTTCACGCGGCCGGCGGCGATCCACACGTCGACCTTGCCCCGGTACCGTTCGACGACCGCACCCACGAACTCCGAGGAAAACGCGAGCAGGCTTTCGAAATCGTTGTCACACAGATAGAGCCAGTCGGGAATGCACCGCCGGTCGAACTCGAGGACCGGCCCGGCAAACACGGTCAGGCCGTTGGCGCGGCACCATGCGACCTGCTGGTCGTAGACGTCCCAGCAGAACTTGCCCTCGCGGCCCTCGATTTCGCGCCAGAGCATCGGGACGACCGCCGCGTTGAAGGTCTGGAGGAACTGGCCGGCCGTGTAGTCGTCCAACGGCGACACGCCCAAGTCGGCGCCCAAGAAGCTGGAGAGCTTGCCCGAGGCGCGGCGGCGGATCGCCAGGGCCTGCTCGCAGAAAACGCCGGCCAACATCGTTGCCGCGTCGATGGCCAGGCGGAGGGCTTTCTCCGCCAAGGCCGCGGACGCCGCGACGTCCCGGCTGGCGCCCACCGCCTCGCCGAAGGTCCGAATGGCCGCCCGGATCTTCTCGTCAACCTCCGCAGGCGTCGCCAGTCCCGCCATTTGCCATTCGGCCAACTGGTTGCGGACCTGGCCGATCTTTCCCCGTGCCAGTTCCAGAGGAAGCGCGTAGGGCTCGGCCCGCTCGCGGAGTGTAGCGGTAGAGATCGCCAGGAGGCCATGCCCCTCGACGGCCCACGGAAGGTGGAGGTTGCCCGACTCGGCCGTCGTGCGCTGGATCACCAGTTCCCCGGGCCGCCACTGAAGCCATGCCTTCCAGGGGACACGATCTAGTCCGCAGAGGTATGCCTGCTGGGCCATCTCCTCCGTGATGCGATCGGGCGGCGTGATCGTGAACCGCATCAATCCCATCAGGCGGTATCCTTCGCCCTCATCGAAAAAACGCAAGGGTAGAATCGCTAAGCGCTGCGCGCAAGTCGCCTTGCAGACCGGCTTTGCTAAGAGTCTACCGCACGGGAGCGGCCGCCACAAGCGCAGGCCGGCCGCGCGGCTGGCTGAACGAGCAACCCATTGCTATACTGCCTGCATCTCCAGCGGCATGTCCAGCCAATCGAGGATCGACCCATGAGCCAATCCGTTGTCTTGCAGACCGCGCTCGCCGGTTTCCCCGTGCGTCGGGGAAAAGTCCGCGACGTGTACGACCTGGGCGATCGCCTCCTCCTGGTAAGCACCGATCGGATCAGCGCGTTCGATTGGGTGCTCCCGTCCGGGATTCCGGACAAGGGGCGCGTCCTTACCCAGTTGTCGGCCTTCTGGTTCACCCTCCTCGAGGAGCCGAATCACCTCATCACCACGGAGGTGGAGGCCATGGGGCTTCCCCCCGAGGTCGATCGGGCCGAACTGGCGGGCCGCACGAGCCTTGTGCGAAAGACGGAGGTCGTGCCGATCGAATGTGTGGTCCGAGGCTACCTGGCAGGGTCGGGGTGGAAAGAGTACCGCGAAAGAGGTACGGTGTGCGGCATCACGCTTCCCCCGGGGCTCGTCGAGAGTTCTGCGTTGGCGAAGCCTATCTTCACCCCCGCCACCAAGGCCCAAACGGGACACGACGAAAACGTGTCGTTTGAGCGGACGGCCGAGATCGTCGGGCAGCAGACCGCGGAGGAGCTGCGCCAACGGAGCATTGCCCTCTTCAAGAGAGGGGCAGCGTATGCCCTTGAGAGGGGAATCGTCATCGCCGATACGAAGTTCGAGTGGGGGCAGGTGGATGGCAAGTTGATCCTCATTGACGAAGTCCTGACACCCGATAGTTCTCGGTTCTGGCCTGCCGATCAGTATCAGCCGGGCCGGAGCCAGCCCTCGTTCGATAAGCAGTTCGTGCGCGACTGGCTCGAGACGACCTCCTGGGATAAGAACAGTCCTCCCCCATCGCTGCCCGACGACGTGATTGTCAATACGCGGCGAAAATACGTGGAGGCGTACGAGCGTTTGACGGGGAGAGCATTCTCCGTCTGAGTGGAAGACAATCTCGGTTGACTTCGGGGCCCGAGTTGGAGATACTTCCCTGCCGTCTCCGTGCGCGCGGGCGACGACGCGCCGGAGGATGTGCTAAGTCTTTACACCGCAAGGATTTCGGGTATGGCGAACGACTTGGCCCCAGACCTCCGGGAGTACTGCCTTGACGTAGCGCAACGGGCTAAGCGCGCGGCAGGGGAGTTGACCCAGGTGACGGGGGCCACGAAGAACGCCTGGCTCCGGCGAAGCGTTCGGCTTCTCTCGGAGCGGTCGCTGGCCCTTGCAGAGGCCAACCGGTTGGACCTGGCCGCGGCGCCGGGCTACGGCTTGACGGAAGCCCAGATCGATCGGCTGAAGCTTACGCCGAGTCGGATCGAGGCGATTGCCAAGTCGATGGAAGAGGTCGCGATGCTCCCCGATCCGGTGGGGGAAGTGATCTGGTCCTCGATCCGGCCCAATGGACTGGCGGTACACAAGGTGCGGGTCCCTCTAGGGGTCATCTTCTTCATCTACGAATCCCGGCCGAACGTCACGGCCGACGCCGCGGCGCTGTGCGTCAAGAGCGGCAACGCGGTGATCCTCCGCGGGGGGAAAGAGGCCGCCCATTGCAGCGCGGCGATTGCGGAGATCCTGGCCGAGGCCGCCGCCGACGTGGGCCTGCCCGCCGACGCGGTGCAGCTCGTGGCCACTCCCGATCGGGAGGCAGTAGGCCATTTCCTCCGCATGCCCGAGTTCATCAACGTGGCTATTCCTCGCGGAGGCGAGGGCCTCATTCGCCGCGTGAGCCAAGAGGCCCGGATGCCGGTCATCAAGCACTATGCCGGCAACTGCCACGTCTACCTCGATCGTTCCGCCGACCCGGAGATGGCCGAGCGGATCACCGTCAACGCGAAGTGCCAACGCATGGGGGTGTGCAACGCGGCGGAGTCGCTGGTGGTCCACGGCGACGTTGCAGAAACGCTTCTGCCGCGGGTGTGCGAGGCCTTGATCCGGCGGGGCATTGAGATCCGCGGCGACGACCGGACGCGACAGCTCGTGCCCGCCGCGAAGCCGGCCACCGAGACCGATTTCGCCGAGGAGTACCTCGGGCCGATGATCTCGGTCCGCGTGGTCGATTCTCTCGACGAGGCGATCGAGCACATCAACCGCTACGGCTCGCAGCACACGGAGGCCATTGTTACCCGGGACTTGAAGGCCGCGCGGGAATTCACCGCGCGGATCGACAGTTCGGCGGTCATGGTCAATGCGAGCACGCGGTTCAACGACGGCGGCGAGTTCGGGCTGGGAGCGGAGATCGGGATCAGCACCGACAAGTTCCATGCCCGCGGCCCTTGCGGCATCAACGAGTTGACCAGTTACAAGTACGTGGTGTTCGGCGACGGCCAGGTGCGGGAATAGGGGTTAGGGGCAGGGGTTAGGGGCAGGAGACAATCCCCGTTTAGCGGCCGGGCTCGCCCGGCACTCCAACGAGCGACGCAAGGTTCAAGGATGGACCCATGAGCGGAGACGTGCTCAGCCAGGCGGAAGTCGAGAGCCTGCTCAGTGCGATGGCAGCGGGAGGCGAGGCGGCGACCGCCATGGCGGCGCCCCCCGAGCCGGTGCCCGGTCTACCCAAGGCCCGCGAGAAGGTTACGCCCTACGACTTCAAACGTCCGGAGCGCGTCGGCAAAGAGCAGATGCGGGCGCTCCAGACGCTGCACGAGGGCTTCGGACGCAACTTCGCCGCCGGACTCTCGGCCATGCTCCGCAGCATGGTCGAGGTGAAGCTCACCAGCGTCGATCAACTGACCTACAGCGAATTCGTCTTCAGCCTCGAGAACCCCACCTGCTTCAACCTCCTCAAGGCGGAGCCGCTGGAAGGGAACCTGATCCTCGACATCAATCCGTCGATTCTCTATCCGATCATCGACCGCCTGCTGGGCGGCGGGCGCGAGGCGACCCATCCCGCCCGGCGACCCCTCACCGATATCGAGTTGCGGATCGTCTCCCGCATCACGGGGCTCTTTCTGGAGGAACTGCACCGGGCCTGGGAAAATGTGCTGGACCTCCACCTGGAAGTGGTCCGCGTGGAGAGTAATCCCCAGTTGGCCCAAATCGTCTCATCCAACGAAGTCGTCGTGGTGATCAGCTTTGAGGTGACACTGGCGGGCGATGCCCGAGGGATGGTGAACCTCTGCATCCCCTACAACTCGATCGAGCGGATCGGCAACAAGCTCTCCGCGGATAGCTGGTTCTCCTGGGCCAGAAAGTCGGCTTCGCCTGAGAGCATCCAGCAGATCACCCAGAACCTCCGGGGCTCGCCGGTGTCGCTCAGCGTCCGCCTGGCAGCCACGCGGGTATCGACGGGCGAGTTGATCGGGCTTCGCGTCGGCGACATCATCACCACGGAGAAGGACATCCACCGCCCGCTGCTTGTGACCGTGGAAGGCGTCCCAAAATTCCGTGCCCGGCCCGGACTGCTCAAAGGTCACAAGGCGATCCGCATCGACGACGTCATCGCCAATCCCGGCGACGCCATCGGCGAGTGACGCCGTCAGGCTTTCCGGCCTGATCTTTGGGTCGTCAGGCTGGACAGCCTGACCTACATGTCGGGACGTTTCCACTTAGTCATTGGGCACAAGACTCTTCCACCACGTGGGGTCCGGCTGCCAGTCCGCATGGAGATGGGCGGCGTGCGACTGTTCGAGGCGGGCCTTGAGAGCTTCGTTGCCCTTCTGGTGCTGCTTGGCCCAGGCCGGGTCATATTGGGGATAGGGCTGCGGGATTCTGGCGCCGGTCTCCTTGAGCCAGGCTTGCAGTTCCGACCAAAGCTCCGCGGTGCGGGCCGGCTCTTGCTTCGCCAGGTCGCGTTGTTCCCCAAGGTCGTCCGGAAGGTAGTAGAGTTCGTTGCGGTCGTCTTCCCAGTAATGGATGAGTTTCCAATCGCGCTTCTGAATGATCGATGACGGCTCGCCGCCCTGATTGCCGTAATGGGGATAGTGCCAGAAGAGCGGACGCGGCGCGATCCGGCCGCCCTTCAGCAGCGGCACCAGGCTGACTCCGTCGACGTGCTGCTGCGGCCGCAACGGCAAGCCGGCCAGTTGCAGGATCGTAGGGTAGAAGTCGGTGTGGATCACCGGCGTGGCGCAGGTGCTGCCGGGCCGGGTGACGCCGGGGGCCTTGACGTAGAAAGGCACGCGGAGGCCGCCTTCCCACTGCCGGCCCTTGCCCCCGCGGTAGGGCAATTCGGAGGAACTGAAACTGTCGCCCGAGGTGACGCCGCCGTTGTCGCCAGTGAAACAGACGATCGTGCTGTCGGTCAGGCCCAGTTCGTCGAGCCGTTTCAACACCCGGCCCACCGCGGTATCCATGTTCTCGATCAGGCCGGCGTAGACGGGGTTGTCCTGCACCTGGCGGACCGGCAGCGTGCGGTCGATTTTGAAGCGTTCCTCCGGGGCCGGCAGCCTGCACGCCTTCTCGCGATACTTGCTCCAGAGCGGTTTGGTGGTCTGGATCGGGCCGTGGACGGCGTAGAACGACAGATAGGCCAGGAACGGCTTGTCCCGGTGCTGTTCGAGGAAGGCGATCGTCTCGGTGGCCAGACGCTGAGTCAGCGACTGGCCTTTCGGCCCGCTGGGCAGATTGGGGTTTTTCCACGGGGCGTAGTAACCGCCCATGGGGCTGCCCGCGTCCCAGCCGCCCTTGTTGATATCGAACCCATGGTCCTCAGGCCAGGAACCCTTGCCACCCAAGTGCCACTTGCCGGCAAAGAAGGTCGTGTAGCCCGCCTGCTTCAGCGACTCGGCCAGCGTGGTATCGGCCGCCGCCAGATTGCGGACGTACTGCGGCACGAGCAGCTTGACGTGCCGCTCGGCGGCGAAGGCTTCTCCCACCCCGGCGCCGATCCAATCGGTGATTCCGTGCCGGCCGGGGAACTTGCCCAAAAGGATGCTCGCCCGCGAAGGACTGCAAACCTGGCAGGCGGCGTAGCCCCGCAGAAACTGCATGCCGCCGCGCGCCAGGGCGTCGATATGGGGCGTCTCGTAGAACGTGCTCCCCTCGACGCCCACGTCCTTGATCCCGTAGTCATCCACGAGAATGAAGAGGACGTTGGGCGGCTTGGCGACAGCGGCCTGGGCCAGGCCTGCGAACAGACAGAGCGAGGCAATGAGACGCAGTTTCACGGTCGAGCCTCCTTCGTTAAACGGCCGTCCAAGCCTCACTCCCCTCTCCCGTTGGACGGGAGAGGGGAGTGAGGACACTTGCCACCGAAATCCCGGCGTCATCCTCGAACGGCCGCGAACCTACGTGGCCCCTCAAGCAAGGGCCTCCCTGCAATACCGGACGCACTTGCCCACTTCCGCCACGGAGTCGGATCCCGCGGGGATCTTGTACTCAAGCTCGATGTCGGCCGGAAACGTCCACTTCTCTCTCCGCATCAACCGGAGGACTTCCTTGATCGGCGTCTTCCCCTGGCCCCAGGGCAGGTTGCCGCCGTCGGCGGTCCGGTCCTTCAGGTGAAGGCTGACGATGCGGTCGTGATACTTCTCAATTACCGGGATCGGCGACAGTCCCTTGCTGCCCGCGAAGTAGTGGCCGATGTCGAAGTTGAAGCCGATGTACTGGCCGTAGGCCAGGATCGGGTCGGTCTTCTCCATCACCGGGTAGTTGTTCGTGTGGTTGTGGAAGGCGACCCAGATCTTGTGCTTGTCGGCAAACGGCGCCAGCCTCTTGGCCAGGGCCTCGGAGCGCTCGGTGGTGATGCCCACGCAGCCGAGCGCCTTGGCGACCTGGAAGTTGAAGTCGATCTCCTCATCCGACTGGCCGAAGCCGATCTTGTGGATGTGGATGTTCACGCCCGCATCGTTGTACATCTTGCGCAGCACCCGGCACTTGGCCAGTTGCGCTTCACGCTGGGCGTCCGTGGGCGTCGCAGAACCGCCTTTCCGGCCGCGGCCCCCTCCGCCCAAGCCGGCAAACGACTGGATCGGCCCGCCCATCAACTCCACTTCGCTGAGCCCGTTCTGGAGGAGTGCCTTGAGCGTCTCCTCCGCCGTATTGACACTGCCGCGGTAGCTGTAGGTGATGCACCCGATACGCACGCCGTGGAACACGGAATTGGGCTTGCCCGACGAGGCAGCGGCCACCGCGGACGTCTCGCCTCCTAGTAGTCGCGTCGGCATCACGGCACACGCCGCAAGGGCCGCCGCTCCGCCGAGAAACGCGCGCCTGGAGGCCAATTCGTCGGTCACGGTTCTTGTCGTCATCACGGAACTCCTGAGGACTCGTGTCAAGTGGGCTAATAGAATGTCGATTTCACGAGAAGACGGGTCCACTTCCGAAAACACACGAACGTTGTGCTTCTGGCCGTGGACGGCTTCCCACTTCGCCATTCTAAACAACCTCGCGCAGTTTTGGGAGGGCGAGGCTCCTCGTCATCCCCGCCTGACGGGCGCGAGCACGATGCGGAACCCCCGGTGGCCGCCAGGGACCGATTTGCTCTGCTCGCGGGAGCGGCAGGAACAGCCGTCGTGCCCCTGCCACCAGGCGCCGCCGCGGAGCGGGAAGAAGGGCTCGTCGGTCTTGGGCGCGACGAAGGGGTCGGTCACGCGCACGGGAGGCTTTTCCGGGATGTCGCGCCAGGCGTCGAGGCACCACTCGGCCACGTTGCCGTGCATGTCGTAGAGTCCCCAGGCGTTTGCCTTCCCTTCGCCAACGTCGTGAGGTCGCCAGGCGCTGGTCTCAGCGGACCACAACCCGTCGGGCTCGACGCCGAAATCCTCCTTGCCGCCGGCCCGGCACGCGTATTCCCACTCCGCCTCGGTCGGCAAACGGTAGACGTAGCCCTGCGGCACGCGACGGGCACGGGATTCCTGCCGGTTGAGGAGCATGCAGAACGTCGCCGCATCCTCGTAGCTCGCGGCGTCGACCGGCAGGAGCATCGAGCCGAACACGCGGCTCGGGTTCGTCGGCGCCAAGGTCATCCACTCCCCCTGGGTGATCTCGTAGCGGCCGATCCAGAATCCGTGGCTGAGCGTGACGTCGGTCGCCATTGCCTGGTCCTTGCCGGAAACGGTCCGGAACGAACCGGCGGGGACCCATTGCATCGGCGAGCAGGTTGTGGCGACGACGAACGGCTTGGGAGCGGCGAGGGCCGGCTTGTCCTTGAGCCCCAGGTTCCGCTCGTGGAAGCGCAGGGCGGACTCTGCACGCTCGCTGCGGACGATTCCCGGCGGCATCGCCTGCTTGAGCCGATCGGCGTCGACCTGCGTCCAGGGGCGGAAACGGCACCGCGAGATCGCCACCGCCGTGTCGTCGCCGGTGTGAAAGCGGAAGAAGAGATCGCACGGCCGGGCATTGGAACCCAGCACGCGGGTGTCGCCCTCAAAGAGCCTCTGGAGGTTCTCGTTCACATAGAACGTGAACTTGAGCGTCTGGCCGGGATCGTAGTGGCGCTCGCCGCCCCAGAAGAACCAGTTGCCGGAGTATCGGAACACCTTGCAGACGAACTTCTTTTTCTTGCCGTCCCAACTGAAGCTGACCTTGGCCCCTTGGTAGCCCTCTCCGTAGACGAGTTCCAACGAGCCTTGCGGCGCGGCAAAGTTCAACTCGAATTCATGGACGTAGGACGAGACAGGGAGGGCCTCGTAGTCCACACGGCACTTCCCCTGGAATGCGGCGTAGCCTTCGTGCGGCGCGATCTTGCCGTTGAACTTCTTGGGCAGCATCGACGGGAGGCCGGCCAGGCCGCCCAGGGGCACTTCGAGCGGGCGATGCCCGCGCTCGGCGGGCCCGAAGTAAATGCGGTCGATCCGCTGCCGGACCCGAGCGAGGTCCGCTCCGGCCAGACGCGGCAGGGCGGCTTCGTAGTAGTGCCTGGCGGCTGCGTAGAGTGTGGTCTGGGCGGCGCTGTCGCGACGCCCCTTCTCGGCCAGGGCCCACCAGGCGTCAGCCAAGGCAACCTGGCCGAGGGTGTCGTGCATGTTCGTCGCAACCTGCCCGGCGGCTCGCGATAATGCCCCGGCGTTTCCCTTGGCCAACAAAGGCAAGCCCTTGTCCCAGTCCCCCTTGGCCAAGCAGACGAACCGGCCTAGGGCGAGATTGGCCGCGGGGTCGTCGGGGTTGCCGGCGAGGGTCGCCGACGCGGCCCGGGCCTGACTCGCCAGCTCGACGCGCTCGTCGAGGCGCCCCCGCTTCTGGTTGAGGAGCCGGCCCATCTCCGGACCGCACTTCTTCAATAGCGTTACCTCCAACTGGCGGACCAAGGGGGCCATGGCCTCATGGCCCGCGTCGTCGGTCTCGGCCTCGGCCTCGTTGAGGATCGAGTCGGCGGCCACGACGATCTCGGCCGGTGTCTTGGCCACGCGCAGGGTGCGGCTGAGCACGTCGGCCTTGCCCTGGGGGCCGGCCACGTCGAAACGCTTCGCCAACTCGTCGGCGGCCAGGAGGCCGAGCGTCGAGTCGCCCTGCTGCACGGCGAGATCGCGGGCCACGCGGAGCATCACGTACTGCTCGGCGGGTTTGTCATTGGCCTCCCGGGCCTTGACGATGAGATGGGCGGCCAGGGCCCGGCGCGCGTGGGGCAGCTTGTCCTCGATCTCCTTCTTGAACAGCTCGCGGAGGGTCTGGAGAATCTCGGCCTGGGCGTCCTCGCCGGGGACCGGATGCCTCTTGTCGGCGGCCGGCGGCTTGACCGCCGCTTCTGCCGCGGCCGCCAGCGGATCGTCCGCTTCCGCCCCCTCGCCGGGACGGAGATGGACTGCGAGGAGCGCCGCCGTCGTTGCCACCACGATCAGCCGACCACCAAGCGTCCGTCTCATCCCTCGTACTCCCAACTGTCCGACATCCCGCTCGTCTTCGCTACGAACGCCCTGGCAAGGCCTTCTGGCGACGGCGCGGAGGAATCGGAGTGACGACGAATTCCCGGCGGAGAGCGCCGGCATGCACTCGTTGGACTCGCCCAGATCTTGACGTGCGGCACTCGTCAGTCCCGATCCGGTGCGAGGCCGGTCCGCGACGGAAACGAGCTTGAGATTCGCCCGATGGTATCGGGCCGGGGGAGGTCGTACTCACGGGTTCTGGCTACGCCAGCATCCTTCATCTGGGTGAAGAACTGTTGTAGACGCGCCAACTCTGCCGGGTGGACCGAAGTGTCCGGGAAGCTCGCCAGAGTCCTTTTTAGATCGTCAACAATCGACATCGGTACCTCTCATCAAAAGAACTCACGACTGTGCATGAATAGCGGGAAGCCCCCGCGCGCGATGTAGTCGGTGAGTAGATCATTATACGATCGGACGAGTGGACGCAACTTGTCATCCGCGGAGTAATCGTTGATCTCAAGCCTGAGAACACGTTCCAGCGTCCCCGGACCGATCATCCTTCCGTGAGAGTGCCAAAGCTTGTTGTCGCCCAGCTTCAGCGCGATTTGTTCCGCCCGCTCCTGCTTCTCGCCCCTGGTCACCGATTGGCCCTTCTTCTCCGGATCGGTTCGGTGGATTGTCCAGTCGCGGAATTTGTACTCCACGAGCCACTCCTTCAGGAGGGTCACGGTCAGGTCGCGCGCCTGTTCATACCTCGCCAGGACGGCAAGATCCTGGTTCTGGAGAACAAGAAACTCCGCATTGGTCAACTGGCCAGACGCTGCCTTCTTGAGAAGAGCCTCGACTTTGTCCAGGTATCCTAAAGCCGGGACCCACTCCTTGCCGTTCCACACTTGGGGGTCGATCGGCCCAAGGGACGAGGAGTAGTCCATGTAGATCCGGTCCCCCGACATGCTGAGGATGGTCCCAGCCGAGAAAGCAAAATCCGGAACCACAATGAACACCTCGTGGTAGTGGTGCCGGATGATCTCCACCATCTTCTCGGCGGCCTCCGCGCTACCTCCGGGCGTGTTCAAGAAGAAGACCAACCTGTTTCGGTCGGGAATCCTGACAGCGGCGGCCATACGTTCAACGAAGTCTCGAAAGACTCGCATCACGGAAGCCTCGATCGACCCGTAGAAGAACGCAACATCCCCTTCGAGATGCGATTCGAGCCGCCGGAGGCGTTCCGTAAGCTCGTTCTTCACCGTTTCATCCAGAATCTGCATCCCTCCCGACTCCTCTCGCAGTTCGCGACCACCTACTCTTCTCAGGATACGCCGGATTCTCTTCACATTCAATCGCCACGGCTGGTGGGTTGCCGTGGCGATCCCCTTACGAAAGGGCACCTTCGCGTCACAATGGGACGGTAGCCGTTCCGAGTCAACCTCAGCGCCGGCCAGAGGCCGGCCGCTACGCGGGCACATCCGCCGTTCATTTTGTTACCCGCTCCCCTATCACTCATCACTCATCCTTCCTCTCTCACCCCACCACGCCGTTGGTCACCCGGAGGAAGACCTCCTCGAGGCTCAACTCTTTCTCGGCAAAGGAGAGGACCCGTGCGCCTTGGGTCACGAGTCGCTGGAGCAGCTCGGCGAGTTGGCGATCGTCGGCCTCCAATTCGACGGTCGCCGTGCCGCCGTCGGTCCGGACTACGGCGAGTTCCGGCTCGCTGCGGAGAATCTCCAGGCCGGCCTCCATGGGCTCGAGCAGCCGGATCTCCAGGACCCGCTTCCGGCCGAGGCGGCGGTAGATCTCTTCGATCGGGCCGTGCAGCAGGAGCTTGCCCCGCTCGATAATCCCGACGGTCGTGCAGCAATCGGCCAGTTCGCTGAGGATGTGGCTGGAGATGAGGATCGTCTTGCCCGACTCGCGGAGTTCACGCAAGAGCGACTTCATTTCGACGCGGGCCCGGGGGTCGAGCCCGCTGGCCGGCTCGTCGAGGATCAAGACAGGCGGGTCGTGGAGAAGGGTCTTGGCCAGGCAGAGGCGCTGCTTCATTCCCCGCGAAAGTCCGCCCAGCGATACGCTTCGCTTTAGCGAAAGCCCCGCCCGCTCCAGAACGTCGCCGATCACCTTCCTGCGACGCTCCCGCGGGACCCGATACGCCTCCGCAAAGAACTCCAGGAACTGTCCGACGTTCATCCCCTCGTAGACGCCGAAAGCGTCGGGCATGTAGCCGATGGAGCGACGCACGTCGAGCGGGCGCCGGGTCACGCTGTAGCCGTTGACGGTCCCGTCGCCCCGGGTCGGGTTCAAGAGAGTCGCCAGGAAGCGGATCGTGGTGCTCTTGCCCGCCCCGTTGGGGCCGATGAATCCGAACGTCTCGCCGCGGTCGATGGTCAGATTCAACCGATCAACGGCTAACAGATCGCCATAACGCTTGGTGAAATCCGTCAGGTGGATCATGTCCGGAATGTACCATGGACGTGCCTCGGCGGCAAGAGATGACCGCCGGTCGAATGGCGACCGGGTCGCGCGGGCGCCCCGTGCCCGTGTGGCCCGGCCGCCCTCGGCGGTCCCTTGCCTTGCGACTTGACGCGGGGGGGCGCCGCGGGTTCAAATACGGTCGTTGCGATCCGGCCGGCCGGTCCTTGGCCCCTTGCCTCTCCATCCTCCTGCGAGACGATACGATGAACGGAAAGAAGTCGAACAGTCGGTTGCACCGTCGGCAGTTTCTCGGGACGGCCACTGCGGCGGCCATGTGTGCCGTGGTGCCGCGGCACGTTCTGGGCGGACCGAAGTTCGTCGCCCCGAGCGAGAAGGTCCATATCGCCATCGTCGGCGCCGGAGGGCAAGGGCGGACCAACGCCAAGAACCTCTTCTACGAAAAGGACGCGCAGATCGTCGCCGTCTGCGATGTGGCGGAGACCACCGACCTGAGCAAGTTCTACTACGGCGGATCCGGCGGGCGCAAGCCGCTGAAGGCCCTGGTGGAAGAACACTACGCGAAGACCTCACCCAACTACCGGTGCGCGGAATACGTGGATTTCCGCGTCCTGCTGGAGAAGGAAAAGGCGGTCGATGCGATTCTCTGCGCCACGCCCGACCATGCCCACGCCGTGGTCTCGATCGCGGCGATGAAGGCGGGCAAGCACATCTATTGCGAGAAGCCGCTGACGCACAGCGTCTGGGAGGCCCGGCAGGTGGCCCGGGTGGCCAAGGAAACGGGCGTGGCCACGCAGATGGGCAACCAAGGGCATTCGGGCGAGGGCCCTCGCCTGACGTGCGAGTGGATCTGGGACGGGGCCATCGGTCCGGTGCGCGAGGTCCATGCGTGGAGCGACACGGGCAAGTGGGCCACCGGCCAGGGCCGGCCCCGCGAGACGCCGCCCGTCCCGCCCGGGTGGAATTGGGACCTCTGGCTCGGGCCGCGGGAGCCCCGGCCCTACAGTCCGGCCTACGCTCCGTACAACTGGCGCGGCTGGTGGGCGTTCGGCACCGGGTCGATCGGCGACATGGCCTGCCACAACATCGACCCGGCCGTCTGGGCCCTGAAGCTCGAACACCCGACCCGCGTGGAAGCCACGTCCGCCGAGATCGACGACGAAGTGGCCTCGCCCTGCGGCGCGATCTACCGTTATCAGTTCGGACCGCGCGGCGACATGCCGCCCGTCACGTTGACCTGGTACGACGGCGGACTCCGCCCCGAGACCCCCAAGGGGATTGACCCCAAGGACCCCAAGCAGCGGCTCGGGGAAGGGGGCAACGGGATCCTGTTCATCGGCGACAAGGGCATGATCACCTGCCCCGGCTGGGCGGGAATGCCCCGGCTGCTCCCGCTATCGCTCCACCGCGAGTACAAGCGGCCCCCCAAGACCCTGCCGCGGACCAAGGGCCATCACGCCGACTGGATCGCGGCGTGCAAAGGCGGCAAGCCCGCCAGCGGCAACTTCGAATACAGTGCCCGGCTCACCGAAATCGTCCTGCTCGGCAACGTGGCCCTGCGCACGAAGAAGCCCATCACGTGGGATGGGCCTGCCATGAAGGCCACCAACGCCCCGGAAGCGGACCGGTTCCTCAAGGAACAGTACCGCAAGGGCTGGGAAATCGGCTGACGCCGGCGATCCCGACGGCGGCAACAAGGCGAGGTAGCGGCGCCCGACCGGGTCTCCGAGACGTCAGGCGGCTCGTTCCGCCACGACGAGCATCTCGAAATCGTCAGGCGTGAGGACGTGCTCGCGGCTGAACTGGCCGAGGCGGCAGCCGAAGATCTCGACCTGCGCGAACCCTGCGGTCTTGAGCAACCAACGCATTTCGGGCGGCGTGTAGTAGCGCTCGTCGGTCTGGACCGTCTGCGATCGCCCTGCGTCGTCGGTGAACGTCAGCTCGGCGCGCTCGCGGAACGTCATCCAGTCGAAGGTCAGCTTGTCGGTCTTCGCGCCGGAGCCGCCCGAGTCAAGGAAATCCTTGACGGAGTGGAACAGGGGAAACAGGGCGTTGAGCGTCGTCAGGAGCAGCTTTCCGCCGGGACGCAACGCCGCCGCGGCGTGCCGCAGGATGGCGTGGTTCTTCTCGTCGGTCTCCATCAAGGGGAACGCCCCCTCGCAGAACATGAGGGCCGCGTCGAATTGCCCGACGAAGTGCGGCTCGGTCGCGTCGCGTCGCTGGAACTCCACGGTGACGCCGGCCGCGGCCGCCTTGTCGCGGGCACGGCGCAACTGGGCCTCGGATAGGTCGAACCCCGTCACCGCGTAGCCCCGCCGGGCGAGTTCGATGGCGTGCCGCCCCGTTCCGCAGGCGATGTCGAGGATTCGTTTCGACCGATCGGCCCCCAGTTCCCGCTCGACGAAATCCACTTCGCCCGCCGTACCCTGGGTGAACGACTCCTTGTCATAGGCCTCACCGTAATTGGCGAATAGCGTTTCGTACCAATGCGTCATGGGTGCGACTTTCCACAGACAATGTCTGAAACCGGCCCTGGACTCCAGCCCGTACACGGGCCGGGGACTGGCTCATCTTTGGTTCTTCCGAGAATTCCAAGGAGTTTCAGGCGTGCGAAGCAGAAGTACCGGTGCCTCTTCTCTGCTCCGCGGCCGTGCGAAGAGCGAACAGAGAAGAGGCACCGGTACTCTCCCTGCGATCCCCTGCGGCCTGGCGTTTCCCGGAAATACCGGATGAACCAACAATGTGCCCGTCCCCGTGGCCTGCCCAGTTCTTCCCAAGGCATCGAGGATGGCCAGGACCAGAGACACCGGCCGCTGTGTGCAGGTTCGCACCGATCACCTCGAGCTTGCCGGATCAGTCGGGCAGGATCTTGACGCGGATGTTCTTGAAGCACGCCTTGCTCATCTGGCCCGGCATCGGCGGATGTCCCTGGAGCGCGAAGGTGCCGCGTGGCAACCAGGTCCCCGTGTTGTTCGGAATCGCGTGCTTGACATCCGCTTGGGAAACCGTGTATTCCAGCACGGTCTTGCCGTCGAGCTTGACGGTGATCTGCCCATTCTGGTAGATGACTTCTTCGGTATACCAGACGTTGTCCTTGACCAACGGCTTCGGCAGGATGGTGACGCTTTCCTTGTTGTCCTTGGGCGGCGTTTCCGGACCCCACGAGAGGTTCTTGAGGGCCCAAAGGCTGCCGGTCCTGCGCCAATCGACGTGACTGTTATTGACCTGGCACTCGATCCCGAACTTGGGCCAGCCCGACTCCTGGTACTTCGTGTGGAAGTAGATGCCTGAGTTCGCCTTGGGGAATGTCATCACATCGACCTTGAACTCGAAGTTCTTGAAGTCGTGATGGTTGACGTCCCCGACGTAGAACAGATGCGCGGGACTCTGGACCGTCGCAGGACACTCCATCACAATCATCCCGTCGTGGACCTGAAAGAGATTGGCGTTCTCGCCCACCTTCCAACCCTTGAGGGTCTTCCCGTCGAAGAGGCTCACGAACCCCTCTTCCGGCTGCGGCGTCTCGGCAGCCGAGGCACTGCCTGACAGGACCAGGACAAGGACGGCGCTAGACAGGAATCTCATCGTATGCTCCTCTGATTAAGGCGGAATGGAGTGCGAATAGGGGAAGGGAAAAGGGAAAAAGCTGGAAAACTGGAAAAGGCAAGAAACGGTGCGATGAACGCACAATTCTGAATGGGACCCCTCTCCTCTTCTTTCCCCCTTTTCCCTTCTCGTCTTCCTGCAACTCCATACGGCTGAAGCGTCGCGCGGGGACTACTTCGTCTTGGGGCCCTTCTTGCCCGGTCCGGGGCGGACGACCACGGCGTTCATTTCCTTGCGCCACTCCCACATGGCCTCCCATTGCGCCCGGTCGGCTTCTTTGGGCTCGAAGCGGCTGGGGTCCACATCCTTGTAGAGCCGGCGGAACTTCGCCGGGTCGAAGTCGGGATTGGGCGTGTTGCCCTGCGCATGGACTTCCTTGCGCCAGGTCGCCAGGGCCGCGAGCATCCGGTTCACTCGCTCGGGCTGCGATTTGGCCAGGTCCTGCGCTTCGCAGATGTCCTTGCGGAGGTCGTAGAGTTCGACTTTTTCTTCGTCGTAGTAATCGACCATCATCCAATCGCCGTCACGCACCGCGCCGCTGGGACGGCTGCCCTGGTTGGTGTAATGGGGAAAATGCCAGAAGAACTGCCGCGCCGGCGCCGGGCCGCGCCCGGTCAAGAGCGCCGCGTCGCTCACGCCGTCCAGGCCGACGGGGACGGGCTGTCCGGCCAGCTCCAACAGCGTGGGGACCCAATCGGTGTTGACGATCGGCTCGTCCGTCACTTTCCCGGCAGGCACGCGGCCCGGCCATCGCACGATCAGCGGGATGCGCAGCCCGCCCTGGTAGACGAACCCCTTGCCGGCCCGGTAGGGCATGTTGTGGGTGATCCTGGGATGCGGCCCCTCGGGCACGTGCAGCCCGCCGTTGTCGGAGGTGAAGACGACGATCGTCTTGTCGGCCAGCTTGAGGGAATCGAGTTTGGCCATCAGCCGGCCCACGGTGTCGTCCAGGGTCTCGATGACTCCGGCGTAGACCGGCTCGAAGGCCCCGGCATTGTTGTCGATGCGGGGGCGTTGGGCGTCGTAGGGGATGTGGGGCGTGTTGTGGGCAAGGTAGACGAAGAAGGGGCCGTCGCGATGCGCCTCGATGAACGCCTCGGCGGCGGCGGTGAGGTCATATTCCCCCTTCCCGCCCTCGGTGGCCGAAGGCTTCGTATTCGCCCTGCCGGGATGGTACAGGTCGAACCCATGCTCCTTGGGCCCGAACCCGCGACCGCCCACGTGCCACTTGCCGATGGCGGCCGTGGCGTAGCCGGCGTCCTTCAGGTAGTCGCAGATCATCTTCTCTTGGAGCGGGACCTGCATTTCGATTTCCGGGTGCAACACCTTCTGCGAGACGGCGTCGGGGCGGCCGGGAAGATACGTGGTCAGGTGCAGCCGCGCCGGGGTCTTGCCGGTGAGGATCGCGGCCCGCGAGGCCGAGCAGATCGGCTGCGCACAGTACGCCGAGGTAAACCGCATCCCCTGCTCGGCCAGGCGGTCGAGGTTGGGCGTATGATGATCCTGGCGCCCGTAGCAGTGCAGGTCATGGATGCCCAGGTCGTCGCAGAGGATGAACAGGATATTGGGCTTGGAGGCCGTCTCCGCAGTCCGGCCGGTGGTCGCCACCGAGCTCAGGAGAACGAATGCGGCAAGGGAGCCGATTCGAAGCAATCGCTTCATCGTGGTCAGCCTTTGTGCATGAGGTCCGTGGAACCATCGCGAGGCCGTGGCGCAGCGCATGCACGGCCGGGCGAGGTCTCGATTGGGCACCTCTGACAGCATACCCTTGGGGTGTGCCGGAGGATAGATAGGGCCCGGTCTCTTCCCGAGTGGGGCGATCCCATGGCTGAGGGCGCATTGAACGACGGCGCGCCCTTCGGGCCCCGAACCAACGCGACGCAGAAGGGCTTTGCACAAGGAAGCGTCAAGGGCCGCCTGATCGATCACTTGGGTTACGGCGACGCCTCTTGCCGAGTAGCGGCAGCCTCGGGCTAGCGTCTCTTGTTTTTGAAGGTCGTCTCCGGGGGGTCAGGGAGGTTGTCCGTCTTGGCGGCGGCTGCGGCGGCTTTCGGATCGGGCTTCGCGTTGCCCCCGCAACCGAGAATTCCAACCAGGAGGAAACCAACCAGGAGAAGTGCAATCGCTTTTCGCATCGCAGGGTACCTCGAAACAGGCCTGATCGTCCAGAATCCAGAGGATTCCCCGTCCGCACGCCGAGCGAGGGAACGAGGCAAAACGATGAAAAGAGGGCGGGCACCGGACTGGCCGGGGCCCGCGCGGGGGGGT
>Ga0067045_1028048_pt1 | contig 45143 bp, 36 predicted proteins | sample TerdegcTABiofilm_FD_59184 | JGI IMG/M metagenome (GOLD analysis project Ga0067045, IMG submission 59184) | Combined Assembly of (Gp0054472, Gp0054536) Wastewater bioreactor microbial communities from Singapore -Terephthalate degrading...
GATGGCCATGATGGAGGACATCGAGCAGCACGTGAAGGATTGGAAGGATGATGAAGAGGTCCTTTCCTACTTGAAGAAAATACTCCGAAAAGAAGCGGGGGATAAAAGTGGCCTAATCTACGGAATGGGACATGCCGTCTATACCCTTTCCGATCCCCGAGCAGTGCTGCTAAAGGAAAAGGCGAAGGTTCTAGCCCAAGAAATGGGATATAAAGAGGAGTTTAACCTGTACGAACGTATCGAACGGTTAGTTCCCCGGGCATTCAAGGAAGAGAAGAACTCGGACAAGCCCATTGCCCCAAATGTGGATTTCTTCTCTGGATTCGTCTATAAGATGTTGAACATTCCAGGAGCCCTCTATACTCCCATCTTCGCTATTGCGCGTATCTCGGGATGGGTCGCTCATCGGATTGAAGAGATCGTGAGTGGGGGGAAGATCATCCGACCCGCGTACAAAAACGTGTACACTCGAAAGGAAGAGTACATACCCCTGTCCCAAAGGTAAAGGTGGACGGGTTCATCCTTCGAAGAATTTCGAACAAAAAAGCCTCCCCAAAGGGAGGCTTTTTTATATCTCTCATTATCCTACTCAAAGGCACAGAAGACGCGCATAGAGGATAGGGCCGCTTTGCGGCATGAACCCAGAATAGCTATAACCAATGAACCCCCTAATGGGATTCGGTTGCCGCGGCTTCTTTGGCAGCTCGGATCACTTCTTCGGCTACCTTTCCGGTAATGGGACTATAGTGGGAAAACTCCGTTTCGAAGGTTCCTGTACCTGAGGTCATCGCTTTTAGATCGATCGAGTACCGAAGAAGTTCGGCCTGAGGTACCTGCGCCTTTACCTCCACGATTCCTCCCCCCAAGGGTTCCTGTCCCAACACCCTCCCCCTTCGGGAACTAAGATCGGAAAGTACATCCCCAAGGTACTGTTCCTCCACGAATACGGAAAGGTTCATGATGGGCTCCAATAGAACGGGGTTTGCCTTTTCCATTGCGGCTTTCAACGCTTCCCGGGCGGCGATTTTAAATGCCATTTCGGATGAATCTACTGGATGTTCCTTACCGTCTACCAGGGTAATCCCTATATCCATCACAGGATAACCCGCCAAAATGCCTCTCTCCATTGCCTCATGTAACCCTTTCTCGATTCCGGGAATATACCCTTTGGAAACGGCCATCCCCCTAATGGCATTCTCGAAGGCATAGTACTCTCCCCTGGGAAGAGGGCGAACCTGTATGGATACTTCGGCGAACTGCCCATGTCCTCCGGTTTGTTTCTTATGCCGGTACACGGCATCTGCGTTCTTGGTAATGGTTTCCCGGTAGGCTACCTTGGGGACTCGCGTGTGGATTTCGATCTTCTGACCATCCCGAATCTTGTTTAGGATCATGTTGATCTGTAGTTCTCCCATGCCGGAGATGATGGTTTCCTTTGTCTCGGGGTTATAATCGATCCGGAAAGTCTTATCCTCTTCGGCGGCCCGCAGAAGAAGTTGGGAAAGCTTGTCTTCGTCCTTCTTCGAAACCGCGGAGACTGCGATGGAAAAAACAGGAGTCGGCAATTCGAGAGGTTTGTAACGAACAGCTTTCTCAGGAGCACAGAGGGTATCGTTCGTGTGAGTAGTGGAAAGTTTTGCCAGCACACAGATATCCCCCGCTTCGGCTTCAGGGATTTCGATCAACTTCTTTCCCAGCGCAGTAAACACCTTAACGATCCGTTCTTTTTTCCCTTCCCGAGGATTCAACGCTTCGCTATCGTGAACAATCTTCCCCGTGATGATCTTTAAATATGAGAGTTGGCCAGAGAATTGATCGATAGTCGTTTTGAAACAGAAAGCGGACATGGGAGAAGAACTATCGATAGGCACTTTTCCCTCTGTTCCATCTTCCTTTACGATGGTTTCCTGGAATCCGGAAGGAGAGGGACCCGCGGAAACGAGGAAATTCAAAAGGGACCGGATTCCAGAATTGGAGAGAGCCGAACCTGTGAAAAGAGGGATAATCCGGTTGTTCCGCAGTCCTAAGGAAAGCCCTTTCTGGATCTGTTCAGGTTCGAGGGTTCCCTGTTCGAAATAGGTATTCATCAATTCATCGTTTCCCTCGGCTGCTGACTCGATCAATAAGGTATGATACTCTTCTTTTATCGCAGCGTATTCCTTGGGTATTTCGAGAGATTTTTCTTCGTTCGTTTGCCCAGGAACGGGATAGAACCTATTTTCTAGGAGATCGATTACCCCCTTGAAGTCGGGTCCGGATCCTACGGGAACGGTGATGGGAACGAAGGGCCGCTTGAAGCGCTCGCGTAGGTCTTCCAGGACTTTTTTGAAATCCGCTTGTTCCCGTTCCATCTTATTAATGAACACGATGCGGGGTTTGCCTTGCTGTTCCAACCGTCTCCATACTTTGATCGTCTCGATTTGCACCCCCGCTTTTGCTCCCACTAGAATACACGCGCATTCCGCTGCTCGCAGAGCCGCAATCACTTCCCCAAAAAAGTCGCCCGACCCAGGAGCGTCGAGAAGGTTTATCTTTACTCCCTGCCACAGGAGGTTGGAAAGGGAAGTCTTGATGGAAATTTTTTGGTTGATTTCCTCTTCGGTAAAATCGCTTACCGTTCGTCCAGATTCAACCGGTTCGGGTTTTGGTATAGCTCCTCCCACGAATAGGATTTGTTCCGTGAGGGAGGTTTTTCCAGTTCCTCCATGCCCGACTATCGCTAAATTCCTGATTTTTTCTGTACCGATACTCATGGATAGCTCCTTCCAATTGACTATTTTCTGCACTATAGGGGCCGTAAGGAAAGATTGTCAAGGAATTCTTCCTACTTGCCCCCCTTTCGTTCGAAATGAGAGAATTCCATCGCAAAAGTGCCCCGTCCCTGGGTTACGCTTCGTAGAGCAGTAGAGTATCCGAACATCCGCTCCAAGGGCGCGTGGGCTCGGATATGCTCAACGGCGGGACGAGAGTCCAAACTGAGAATGGTCCCTCCCCGACTCGTTAACTGATTGATCACTTCCCCTAAGAACTCCTTTGGACACATCACGTCTACCAGCATGATGGGTTCTAAAAGAACCGGATCCGCTTTTCGACAGGCATTGTCGAATCCCATGGAGCCTGCTGCTTCGAAGGCAAATTCAGTAGACGTGTTTTCGTTGTACACGGCCCCTTCTAGAGTTACCCCTATATCGTAAGCGGGGTATCCATAGAGGATTCCCGAAGAAAATGCTCCCGTTACCCCCCTCTCAACAGCTTCCACGAGGTTTTCTGGCAATACCTCCTTCTTTAAGGCATTGACGAACCGGTTCCCCGTTCCCCGTTCCAACGGTTCTACCGTTAGCGTGATCTCCGCCGTGTTGTCCTTGCCCGCGATTACCTTGTGGAACCTTTCCGTATGGGTTACCTTTTTATTGATGCTTTCCCGGTAGGTCACCTGAGGTTTCCCTACCTTCGCTTCCAACCGAAAATCCTTCATGATCCGGGTCACCAGAACATCGAGATGGAGTTCTCCCATTCCAGAAATAATAATTTCCCCTGTTTCTTGATTCTCCCGTTTGAAGAAGGTAGGGTCTTCTCGTTCGAGAAGTTGCAGGATCTCCAGAAGGCGGGCCCTCTCGGACAGAGTTTTCGGTTCGATGGAGACGGATATGACGGGTTCAGGGAAATGCATCCGTTCCAGGAGGATAGGGAATCCTTCACTTCCGATGGTATCGCCCGTTTGAGCTAGTTTGAATCCGATCACCGCACCAATGTCTCCTGCCTCCAACACATCCATCGGTTCGAACCGGTTGGCATGCATCCGGACCAAGCGATTGATCCGTTCCCTTTTCTTTTTGTTGATATTGTATACCGTAGTTCCATTCCGAAAGGATCCTGAGTATACCCGGATGTAGCAGAGAGCACCCGCTTCCTTCTCTGTCTGAATCTTGAATACAAGACCTAAAGGAGGACCCTTCTTATCCCTTGGAACAGAAACCTCTTTTTCTTTGTTGGCATGATGCCCTACAATGGGAGGTAAATCGTCAGGAGAGGGCAGGTAGTACACCACTCCATCCAGTAAGGGTTGTACTCCCATGTTCTTCAGCGAGGAACCGCAAAATACGGGTACGATTCTCCGCGAGATCGTTTCGCGCCGGATTACCTTTCGAATGAGATCGGAGGGAATGGGTTTCCCTTCCAGGTATAGTTCAGTCAACTCGTCCGAAAAATGGGATAACCCATCTAAAAGATGGTCTCTCCAAAGGGTCGCTTCGGGAACACGATCGGGTTTAACGGGTTCGTACGTATAAGTTCGTCCATTGTCTTCTGGATTCCAGTAGATCTCTTGAAACTCGATGAGATCGATCACCCCTTGGAAGGCAGATTCTTTCCCGATCGGAATTTGGACGGGGAGAGGATTGCTGGCGAGTTTCTTTCGGATTTCCTCTACCACTTCGAAGAAATCGGCCCCCACACGATCCATCTTGTTCACGTAAGCTAGCCTGGGTACTCCATAGGCATCTGCCTGGTGCCAAACGGTTTCCGATTGGGGTTCCACTCCTCCCACGGCACAGAACACGGCAATGGCACCATCGAGGACTCGCAGGGAGCGTTCCACTTCTGCTGTGAAATCTACATGCCCGGGGGTATCGATGATATTGATCTGGTGGTCCTTCCAGAAACAGGTAGTGGATGCGGCCGTGATGGTGATGCCCCGATCCTGTTCCTGTTCCATCCAGTCCATCGTCGCTTCCCCATCATCCACTTCCCCAATCCGATGGCTTTTGCCGGTATAATAGAGGATACGCTCGGTAGTAGTAGTCTTTCCGGCATCGATGTGGGCCATGATGCCAATGTTTCTGAGTCCTAGAAGTTTCATGGATTTGCTCCGATTGAACCATCCTACCATATTGAAACTCTTAAGGAAAGATATCCATCCATTGACTTTTTATGGAAAAACTCCTTAAATGAGCCGAGCGGGAGCATGTTTTACCCACAGAATCGATTTCGTTTCGCCGCTGACAAACGGCGACGACGTAAAGCAATAGCAAAGCTTCTACTGCTACTCGTGCTGATCGGAGGAGGGGGCACGGGTTTATTCTGGGGTGTGCGTTGGATCATACGACAGTTGCCCGTTTCCGATTCGGAAGAACAGAAGGCTATTCTGGAACTCTGGAAACAGAAAAATTACGACACCCTAATTGCGAATACCGAAGCGAGGCTCCAGAAAAAACCAATGGATCCTTTTTATCTAACCTTCAATGGGTTTGCCCATTTTTACAAAGGGATCAATCAACCAACTACGGAACAGAAAATTCAAGAGATGGACAAAGCGATCGTCTCTTTACGGAGAGCCAAATTGAACAATCATCTTCCTCTTGAGGGAGAAATTAACTACGTATTGGGAAAAGCTTACTTTCATAAAGGAGTCGCCTTTTCCGATCTTTCGGTACGGTATCTGGAAGAGTCCATCCAAAAAGGGTATTTGGGAGCCGATACGTATGAGTATCTCGGGCTGGGATATACGAATCTCTCCGACTTGGAAAATGCGTTGAAATATTTCCAAAAGGCTTTGGAAAGTAATTCTTCCGATCTTCTCCTCCTCACCATTGCGCAAACTTACTACCAGTTGGGAGACAAGACCAAATCGGAAGAGTACCTGATGCGGAGCATCAATAAATCCCAGGATCCTTCCATCGAGCAGAAGGCTCGGTACCTTTTAGGGGATATCTATTTTCAGAACAAGGAGTATTTAAAGGCAGAGGAACAGTTTCAAAAGATCCTTGCCCTCAATACTCAACATGCGGATGCCAACTATTATCTAGGTGAAATCTACGCCGCTTTAGGCGATTCGGTGAAAGCCCGATCTTTTTGGCGAAAAGCGGTTCGAATCAATCCGAAACACTACGGTGCCTTAAAGCGCCTATACGGATAAAGGGAAGGAGTACATACACATGGGATTAGGATCACTTTTCAATTCGTTTTCCACCGATATCGGGATAGATCTGGGAACGTGTAATACCCTCATCTATATAAAAGGGAAGGGAATCGTAATCAACGAACCCTCAGTAGTTGCCGTAGAACGGGGAACGAAGAGGGTAGTGGCAGTGGGAGCCGAAGCGAAGCGGATGCTCTGGAAAACTCCGGGGGACATCATTGCCATCCGTCCCCTGCGGGATGGGGTAATCGCCGACTTGGAAATTACCGAAAAGATGATCCGTCATTTCATCTCCAAAGTGTTGCCTCGAAAATGGCTGGTTAAGCCCCGTATGGTGATCGGAGTTCCCACCTGTATCACCGAAGTGGAACGCAGAGCCGTGGAGGAATGCGCCTATAAGGCTGGGGCACGGGAAGTAAAAGTGATCGAGGAATCCCTCGCGGCGGCCATTGGAGCCAGTATTCCCATTTTCGAGCCTGCGGGTCACATGATCTGCGATATTGGAGGGGGTACCACGGAAATCTCGGTCATTTCCCTCGGCGGGATGGTGGTTACCAACGCCATCCGATTGGGAGGAGATGAGTTCGACGAAGCGATTATCAAGCATGTTCGGACGGTTCACAACCTCATCATAGGCGAACAAACAGCGGAAAACCTCAAAATCGCCATTGGAAACGCCTCTCCAGATGTGAAGATCGAAAAGATGGAAATCAAAGGAACGGACGCGATCACGGGTCTTCCTCGCAGGCTGGAGATCGATTCCGTGGAAGTACGAGAAGCGTTGCAAGAACCCATCAATGCGATCGTGGATGAAATCAAAAGAACCCTGGGGCAAACCCCGCCGGAGTTAGCCGCCGATATCGTGGAACGGGGTATCGTTATGACAGGGGGAGGGTCACTCTTGAAAGGACTTCCCAAATTGATCTCCAAGGAAACGGGTGTTCCCGTGATCCTTGCCGAAGATCCATTGAACTGCGTTGCTCTGGGAGCTGGAATGTATTTCGATTATGCCAGGGATATGCACAATACCCGGACGATGTACAATAATTTAAACACCTAAACAGTCGAAGGGACGATGAAGGGAACCAGTTTTTTTAGGAAACATAGGGTAGGGTTCCTGTTGGGATCCTACCTTACTTTTTGTCTCCTTTCCATCAGTATCTCCACAAAGACCCTTATCCTTCGTCCCAAGGAAATTGGACTGAGTGTGTTTTCCCTTTTCCAGGCGGGGGTTAGTTCGGTGCAACGGTTGTTCTCTGAAACAATAGACTCGATTCGCACTTTGAAAACTCTTAAACAGGATTACGAACAGGTATTGGAACGTCTCCGGTATTACGAGAAGGTGGAAAAACAGTATTCCGCTCTCGAAGAAGAGAATCGTCAGCTAAAGGAAATTCTCCAATTTTCCCAGTCTATTCCTTACGAAAGTATCCCCGCACAAGTTATTGGAAAGGATCCTCAGAATTACTACACCACCCTCACCATCAATAAAGGGTCCCTCCATGGGATTCAGAGAAACATGCCTGTGATTGCCGTTCAAGGGGGAAAGCAAGGATTGGTCGGAAAGATTCTGCAGACCGGGTTCAACGCTTCCATCGTCCAACCCATCTACGACCCCACATCCTATGTGGCCGCCCGTCTATCCATTTCCCGGTACGAGGGACTGGTGAGTGGATCAACAGAAGAAAAGATCTACATGTACTATGTGAAACGGTTTGCCCGCATGAACATCCAAAGTGGGGAACTGATTATTACGTCTGGGCTCAATTCGATCTTTCCTCCTGGCATTCCCATAGGAATATTGAAAGCTATTCATGCACGGGAGTATGACACCTCTCTGCTGTTGGAATTAGATCCCATTATAGATTTCGGCAGATTGGAGTTCGTATACGTGTTGAAAATGCAAAGGGGGAATCCGTAATGGGGAACATATGGGGATACAGTATCCTTTTACCCCTAATCGTACTGCAAACTACGATTCTTCATAGAATTGCCATCGAAGGTGCCAAACCCGATCTAGTTCTTCTGACAGTGGTATACCTGGCCAACAAGAACGGAAAAATGGCAGGTCAAACGTACGGGTTCGTTTCCGGATTGATCGAAGATTTTCTCAGCGTCTCTCCCCTCGGATTCAACGGATTTCTCAAAACCATCGTTGGGTTCCTGTATGGTCTAACGTCCGAGACCTTTTTCATCGACCAGATCATCATCCCTATGATCATGGGTGGGGTGGCTACTCTTTTAAAAGGCTTTGGCGTCTTGTTTCTTTCGTGGATATTCAATATTGAAAACCTACATTTCAACCTCTTCTCCCTCCCGTTTCTCATTGAATTAGGGTACAATATGGTGATCGCACCATTCCTCTTTGCCCTTCTTGGGTTAATACGAGGAGTTTCTCCTAAAAAACAGTGGGAGGAATACTGAAGGTATGGAGGTACAGAATCTATCCAAATCTAGAAATATGATTCTAGGGAGTATCATTGGGGGGATTCTGGGATTCTATATCCTGTACCTGTTCTATCTTCAAGTTCTTCAAGGAGAGTTTTATCAAAAACGAGCTACTAGTATTTCTCAGCAGAGCGTACCCATCTACGCGCAACGAGGAGAAATTTACGATCGAAATTTCGATGTACCGTTGGTTTCCAATGTGGACTCCTTCGCGGTAGACCTGATTCCCGCAGAAGTCCCAAAAGAAGAACGGGACATTATTTATGGAAAACTCGCTTCCTACCTAAAAGTACCTGCGGAGGAGGTAAAGAAAAGAATTCCCCCTTCGTTGGAGAATCTTTATCAACCCATCGAGATTAAAAGCAGGGTTTCCCTGGAAACGCTTTCCTTCCTGGCCGAAAATTTGGACGAGTTCCCAGGCCTTACCTGGCACAATAAACCTATCCGTAACTATACCCAAGGAAAGTCCCTTTCCCATGTGTTAGGTTATGTGGGAGACATTACACGGGAAGAACTTCAGGTGTTGTTCAACAAAGGGTATACCTATGGTTCTGTACTTGGAAAAAGCGGAATCGAGAAACAGTACGACCTTATCTTACGGGGGGAGGATGGCAAACAGTTCAGAACGGTGGACGTAAAAGGAAAGCGAGTGGGAGAAGCTTTGGTACAGGATGTCCCGCCAACTCTTGGGAAAACCCTAGTGTTGACCATCGACCGCAGGATTCAAAAGCTTTGCGAGGATGCACTAGGTAACCGTATAGGGTCCGTGGTAGTATTAAAGCCATCTACCGGAGAGGTATTGGCACTAGTCTCCAATCCTTCCTACGATCCCAATTTATTCTACGATGAACGGGGAAACCTTCTGTTCCGAGACCTGAGTCTAGATCCCAAGTTTCCCTTCCTTAATCGAGCCATCCAATCTGCCTATGTTCCCGCTTCCACCTTCAAGATGATCCTCACTACCGCTGCCATCGAGGAAGAAGCTATTCCGCTGCAAAAGACAATCACCTGCACCGGTAGTTACACGTTGGGGGATCGAGTCTTTTACTGCCATAGACGATCCGGACATGGACCCTTGAATCTATTCGGAGCCTTGGCAGAGTCTTGCAACGTGTTCTTCTATACCCTGGGAAGCGAATATCTAGGGGTAGAAAAAATCGTAGAGTATGCCCAACGGTTTGGGTTAGGGGAAAAAACGGGTATCGATCTACCGGGAGAAGTTTCCGGTGTGGTGCCTAGTCCTGGCTGGAAAAAGCGAGTGTACAATAGCCGATGGGTAGGGGGGGATACGGTTAACCTATCCATTGGACAGGGTCAACTGCTGGTAACTCCCATTCAAATGGCCAACGCGATGGCTATGGTGGTAAACGGAGGAACGGTCTATAAACCTCATCTTCTTAAAGAAGTGAGGGATCCTATTTCCGGAAAAGTGATCGAAGAGGTAAAACCCGAAGTATTGACCGTATCTACCATCCAAGAGTCTACTTTCAAGCTCGTTCGAGATGCTTTGCGGTATGTAGTTACCTCAGGTACTCCCAAACCCGTGATTACCACCAAAGCCGTACAGGTAGCGGGAAAGACTGGAACGGGTGAAGTGGGACTCGATGACCGTTGGCACAGCTGGTTCATTGCCTACGCCCCCTACAACGATGATGACCCTAGAGAAAAGATCGTGCTAGTGGTGCAGGTAGAAGCAGCAAACGAGTGGGAATGGTGGGCGCCCAAAGCAGCGAATATCATTCTCCATGGGATCTTTACGGGACTGAGCTACCAGGAAGTACTGGGGTCTATGGATCTTTGGTATCTAAAAGCCACTAGCGGAGGGGAACGATGAATACAGGGACTTCTCTTCGGTTCGATTTCTCCCTTCTTGCCGCTGCGATTATTTTGACAGGAATTGGCGTAGCTTTCGTCTATTCCAGTGGGGTTACCTCTACTGGGGAAGTATATTCTTCCGAATATATCAAACAGACAATCTGGGCTTTTCTGGGCCTTGTGATACTCTTTGCCGTGTCTTTGGTGGATTACAACCGGTTCAAGGGGTGGGCTTTTCGGATCTATCTGGGTAATTTAATACTACTCTTACTCACCCTTCTCTTTGGGAAAGTGGTAAATGGAAGCAAGAGTTGGATCGGCATATGGGAATTGGGAATTCAGCCTTCCGAGTTCATGAAAGTATCTACCATCCTCTACCTCTCCTCGTTTTTAGAACGGTACCCCTACAGGATGTTCTCCTGGACTGGATTCTTCTTGGCCCTGGGAATCGTACTCCTACCTATGGCGTTTATCCTTTTACAACCCGATTTCGGCACCGCTATGGTGTTCATTCCTATTTTCTTCTTTATGGTTTTTACTGCCGGGGCAAAGCTGGAATACATCCTGTTCTTTCTTACCATGGGATCCCTCTCCATACTATTTACCATCCTACCGGTGTATGGAACCCTGTTTGCGAAACGGGCCCCGACCTTTTTTGTACGATTGGGAGATTCTGATATTATTACCATCTTGCTTGCGGGTTTCATAGGAATTACCCTTCTTTCCTTCCTTGGACTTTGGCTCACCAAACGTAGGTACCTGTATTGGTCTGGGTATGTGGGACTCGTACTTTCGGGATCTTTGATTGCCTCTTTAGTGTTTCGGAAGTTTCTGAAAAGTTATCAGCTAATGCGGTTGATGGTTTTTTTAAATCCCTCTATCGATCCAAAGGGAGCAGGATGGAATATCATTCAATCTATTACTGCCGTAGGATCTGGAGGGTTCTGGGGAAAGGGTTTCCTGCAGGGACCGCACAGCCATTTTAGATATATTCCCCAACAAAGTACGGATTTCATCTTTTCCATCATCGCGGAGGAATTGGGTTTTATCGGATCCTCCTTTGTGATTCTGTTGTTCGGGGTTCTTCTGTTCCGTGGACTTCGCATCCTTACCCTTACCAAAGACCCCTTTGTCCGCTATGCCTCGAGCGGGATTTGCGGAATGATCTTCTTCCATGTGGCCATCAATATCGGCATGGCTATGGGAATCATGCCCATCACTGGAATCCCACTCTTTTTCCTTTCTTACGGAGGATCCTCCCTCATTACCGTAATGATTGGCGTAGGGCTCCTTTCTAACTTCTATCTGAGAAGATACAAATATTGATGATAAAACGAATCGTTCCCGAAAAGGATCTTTCCAGAATTCTAAAAAGAGTGGAGAACCCTGGTCGATACGTGGGTGGGGAGTATGGCATTCGAATAAAATCAGACGCCATCTTCCGTGTGGGGGTTTGTTTTCCCGACCTCTACGAAATCGGCATGTCCAACCAAGCCATTGCTACCCTGTACGGCATCGTGCACCAAACCAGTGGTGCAACGGCAGAACGGGTCTTCTGTCCTGCACCCGATTTCGAGGTTGCCTTAAAGGACGCAAGTATCCCCCTCTACGGGCTAGAAGAGGGGACCCCTCTATCCGACTTCGATCTTTTAACCATCACCTTGAGTTATGAACTTTCAGCGACTAACGTTCTTCTTCTCCTCCAATCTGGAGGAGTCCCCCTATACCATAAGGACCGAAGGGAAGGGGATCCCATTGTATTGGGAGGAGGACCGGCTTTTACCAATCCGATTCCCTTGGGAGATTTCTTCGATGGGGTGTTCATTGGAGAAGCGGAGGAAGAGTTTGCTCAACTACTTACCGATTTAGTTTCGTTGAAACGTCGAGGAGCAACAAGGGAAGATCTATTAGTAAAACTTCGCGAGTGTCCCTCCATCTGGTATCAAGGAAAAAGAGAAAAGACCAAACGCTCTATTTGCAGGAACTTTTCCCATACCCCTTCCCATACTCGTTGGTTCCCTGTACCCAACCTAAAGACTGCCCACGACCATGGAGTTGTAGAGATCATGCGGGGCTGCCCCAACGGATGCCGGTTCTGTCATGCGGGGATCTTCTACCGTCCTTTCCGAATGAAAATAGCGTCTCTCATTGAGGAAGAGGTGGCTTGGGAGGTAGAAAAGAAAGGATACCGAGAGATTTCCCTTTCATCCCTCAGCTCGGGGGACTATCGTGGGGTGTCAGTACTTCTGAAACTGCTCAACGAGAGATTTCGGAATCGGTATGTTTCATTCAGTCTTCCGAGCCTTCATCTGGAAACCTTCGGGTTGGAACTTCTATCCGATATTTCGCAAATACGGAAGAGCGGTCTCACCTTTGCGGTGGAAACTCCCAATCCGCTCTGGCAGCTATCCCTCAATAAGAGGGTAGAACGGGAAAAGGTGAAGCAGGTCCTTCTAGAGGCAAAGGGAAAAGGTTGGAAACTGGCAAAATTTTACTTTATGGTGGGATTGCCCTTTCACGAATCGACGCAAGAGGTAGAGGAGATTTTGGAGTTCCTCTTTGATATCCATAGAGCTGCCAGAATTCAGATACATCTAAATGTGGGCACCTTCGTGCCTAAACCTCATACCCCCTTTCAATGGGCTGGGCAACTGACAGAAGAAGAGGCTCTTAAAAGCATCGTAGGAATCCGAAAAGGAGTTAAGTCCCTTCCGGTAAAAGTAGGATACCAGGCCCCCTTTCTATCCGTACTGGAAGGACTCATCAGCCGAGGCGACGAGCGGGTAGGGGAGGTGATCCTTAAAGCCTTTCAGAAGGGGGCCCGATTCGATGCATGGGAAGATCGATTTCAGCGTTATGCTTGGGAGGAAGCGATAAAGGAATCATCCTGGGATGTAAAATCCTTCGCAGCATCTTCCCGTGCATTAGATTCTCGGCTGCCCTGGGAACAGGTCGATATCGGTGTTTCGCCTGCTTTTTTAAAACGGGAATGGGAACGGGCTTCCCAACAACGGGAAACTTTACCCTGTGATCTAACCTGCCAGAATCCCTGTGGAGTTTGTTCTAAGAATCTAAAACCAGTTATTCAAGAATTGGAATCAAAGTTGGAACGCGCTAAGTCTCCCGATCAATCCATAACGCGTTTAAAATCGGCTGGAAGACGCGTTTTCTACCGATACATCCTCTCCTATGAGAAGACTGGTAAAGCTGTGTACATTCCTCATCTTTCCCTATTGAGAATCTTCGAGCGTTCCGTACAGCGAGCAGGTTTTTACCCTCGCTTTTCAGAGGGGTTTAACCCTAAACCATACATTGATTTTGCCCAGCCTCTTTCTCTAGGATTTTCAGGTCTAAAAGAAATTCTTTCTTTAGAATTGTTAGATGAACTAAAAGATGACGATTTACTAGAGCGTTTAAACCTCTTTTTTCCCGAAGGGTTGAAAATGAATCGATGTTTTCATGTATCTTACCAAGAAACAAAGAGTAAGCCCCCTTCCATTATGTCTTGCTTTGGAGGAGGAAGGTATCAGATAGAAATAATCGAAGATGCTGCCGTATATAAAAATTACTTTTCGCCAATACAAGAATATTTCTCATCATGTATCGAAAATAATACGGGTTCAGTGTGTTATGTGTATGATGTGCCATCTGAAAAGCAATCGTTCATAAAATCGTTATATACCGATCTTGTTTCAAAAACAGATATTCAGATCACGAGGGTTTATTGTTTTTCTAACAATGAGAGAGAAGAACTTTTTACCTACTTGTCCACTATGTATAGACGTTTATGAGAAAAAGGTTTAATAAACATCTTCCTCATTAGTAGACAGAATATACCTTATCGGAAGTTATTTGGACATAAAAATGGCATTAAGAAATTGAACAAATAAGAAAACACGGGTACGTAAATCAATGGTGTTTAAATCAATCGTCCTTTGCGTTATAAAACCCCTGCGCCATCCAGATAAGGATAAAAGCTCCGATCAATGGGGGTAAAATATTAATCTGACCGAACAGGTTGGTAAGGTATTTCCAGTAATCCTTCAGTAACAGATCCGCCAGCCCTCCCATGGCAGCGCCTAACAGTCCTAAAATGGTGTATCCCCAGAACCCCCCTATGAAAGGTCTGCGGAGAAACACGTGAAAAAGAATTCCAAAGCCAAAACCGATGGATAGATACGTTAACAGTACAATTAAAAACGGTATTGTCATGGTTCTTCCTTATGAAATTACTGCATTAAATCGATGTTTAATACATCGGTTGTACTAGAACTTCTATTTAAAAAGATGACCTTACTATAAATGAGTGAAGTATCCAATTTTCTTCCAAATGCAGCGACGGCAAAGACCACGGAAAGGTTTCCTTTAGTTTGTACAATACTCTCCACGTTCATACGCGTAACGTCCGGATCCGTTTCCAGGAACTGGTCTGGAACAAAGGTTTCTTCTTCTTTGGCTTCCACTCTAGAACTTCTTAAAAGAATGAATCGGGCGACCTCGGTAGTTCCATCACTCTGATACCAGATGAGGACTGGAGGTTCTTTAGGGGTTTTTAACAGGGGCGAAAAGTCGAACTTGAACACCCAGGGAGTCCCTTTTTGTCCAATTGGAATCTCTAAAAGGGGCCGGGTATCACCGAACAGGCGATTGTCACTGATCCGTTTGAGCCGTAATCGAGCGAATTTTTTTTCCGTGATCGGTGATTCTGTAGCTATGTGCACATTCTCCAAACTATTCCGATCGGCGAGAATTTCGTTAGAATTCCCCATATACAACTTATAGAATATTTCGTACCCGAGAAACTCATCTAAATCATTGTCAATGTTATGAGTGAATCTGTAATAACCTACGGTAGGATCTGAGGAGATGGTATCCGTATTTACCGGATACAGGTACGTGTAGGTTTCCAAGCCACAGGACGCGTAAAGACTCAATCCTAAAAGAACGGATCCCCATCTCTTTACCCATTCCTTCAATAGATACGAGATACTCGGCGGATGTTTGAAACGGATTCGTTCCATGCTGAGGGATTCAGTACCCTTCTGGCACATCGATCAACTCGTAGATCAGGACAGGTCGGTTTTTCCCTTTTACCCGAATGTTATCCAGTTCTCGGGCGATCACCCGATCCTTTACCAACGCGTAAGTGTATTCAGAAATGATGATATGAGTGTGGTACTCCTTGTTGGTTCCCTCTAGTCGGGCTCCCAAGTTCACGTTGTCCCCCATTAAGGTATAGTTCATCCTTCCCGGGCTCCCCATGTTCCCCACGGTCATTATCCCTGAGTTGATCCCGATTCCGATGTCGATTCGCCGTTCTGGGGGCCATTGGGCGTTCAACTGAGCTAACACTTCCATCTGCTTCAGGGCACACTTACAGGCAAGAATCGCATGATCCTCCTGAGGTAATGGAGCGCCCCAGAAGCACATCACCTCATCCCCCACGTACTTGTCCAACGTGCCATTGTACGAAAGGATAATGTCGGTCATGGCGGTAAGGTATTCGTTCAGATGGTTTACCAGTTCCTGGGGGGTCATGCTCTCCGAAAGGGTGGTAAACCCTCGAATATCGGAGAAGAACACAGTAAGCTCCTTATCCACTCCCCCTAGTTCCGGCGGATGCTCTAGGATCTGCTCCACCACCTTGGGACTGACATACTTGCCGAACATCTCCTTAATCCTTCGTTTGTCCCGTTCCTCGGTCATAGCCCGGTACACCACGATGCTGACAAAGCTCAACACAATACCGAGAGATGGAAGAGTGAAGTTCAGGATGTAGGCGTAGGAATCGAATACGAGAGTGATCCCGATAAAAAGGACAAGGATCGTGAAGAGAGCAGTTACAAAGGACCAGATGGTGGAAAGACGAGACACCATGAAGGAGATCCCTAAGACCAGTACTGTAAGAACGAGGATGTTCACCCCTTCCGATGCGTACCTGAGAAACTTTTCCATTAAAATAGTGTTGAGGCTATTGGCATGGATCTCAACCCCGTACATCAATCCAAAGGGTGTGGGTTTTTGGTCTGCTGCCATGCCTTCGGTGAAAGGGCCGACCATCAGGATTTTGTTGGCTACCGCCTTGGTTCGAGGCCAGGTAGAGGGATCTTCACCCGGAACACGCGCCACGTAGGCCGCGTAGCTCCGGACAGGGAAAGTTTGGTGACCATCGGGAGAAGCGGAAGAGGGCGGTCCCATGAAGTTCACCAACATCTCGCCATAGCGATTGATGGGAATCCGAATGGCATCTTTATATGGCACGTACTGTTTCGTTTTAGGATCGTACCGTTTGGGGTTGGGCAGCACGATCTCCTTCCCCAGTTCCACTTGGATCGTACGAATATCCACCTGAAAATACTCACAAGCCAATGCTAGGGTAATCGAAGGAATAAAGTAATCCCGATATTTCCGTAGAATGAAACGAAAACGGTCAGGTTTTCCATCTCCGTTGGTATCCTCTGCCTTGGGAGGAGACTGTTCTTCCAAGGTTTTTTTCAGTTGATTCAGGCCCTCTTCGGTCAGGGGGAAGGTAATGGGATGTTCCTTCCCTTCTCGATCGGCCCAACCGATCCATTCGAATCGAGAAGGATCCAAGGGAAGGGTTCCCACTGAAAGATCTTCCAAGTAGAGAGTAGTCTGGAGAAGAGAAAATTTCGCCACTAAAGGTTGCCTGCGGTACACGGAATCGTAATCAGAGAGAAAGTTGGCATGGCCGTACCCCCTACTCGCTTTTGCAAAGGGTTTCAAAGGAGGTTGAGCTCCGTAAAAGGTGGGCATCCGATGTCGATCACCCTTCACGTTTCGTATTTCCCCAAATGCCTGAACAAGGGTTTCCTGACGAGAAAAGAACTCCCCTTCCATCCCAGGGGGAGGAAATTGGAAATCCAATACCGTCTCTAGAAACACCCGGCCATTCTGTCGGATGCTTTCCACCAGTAGGGCATCGTCATACGCCTTAGAATCTGGTTCGATAAAGAAAATATCGAGAAAGAGGGCCCGTTCTCGTTCGTCCTGATTCTGGATCCGGGCAAAGGAGTTTACAAATTGGGCGTGTCTGTACCGGGGAAAGGGCCATTTCCCCAGTTGGGTAAGAGAGTTGAAGTCGATCCCTAGAATAAGTATATCGGGGGAAATGTCAGGATTTCGAACCGTGAGGCTCACCCCTTCCTGAATTCTCTTTCCAAAGGTTATGTTTTTCAAGTTGAAATGGAGATCCAACACTTTCAGTTCTAACCGTTCGGGAATCAGGGTGAGCCAGTTTAGGAGCAGGAGAAACAGAATGACGAGGATCCCTATGACCATGCCGAAGTTACGGGTAGCAAAAAACGCCCTTCGGCTCCATCGATCCGCCATAGGACACCCCCTTTTTAATTAAAATCTAGCTAGGATTTTACCGCAAGATTGGATATTTTAAAATAAATCAGGCGGTTTCGAGCTAGCTTTGTCCAGCTACTTTGTGGATACTCATCCACCAATCTGTTGTAAAAATTGGCCGCTTCAGGATAGGAACCCTTGGCTTCATAGATCCTTCCCATGGAAAATAGTACACGCGGAGTTTCGGGGAAGGACTTGCCATACCGCGTATCCACCTCTTTCAAAGCTTGTAACGCGCCATCCAAATCTCCCAATTCTTCTTTGCACACTGCCATCCGCATCAAGGAAATAGGGGCTAGATGACTCTTGGGGTGCTTCTTCACCAACGTTTCCCATAGTTCTGCGGCTGCTTTATACTCTTTCTTTTCGAACATCAGGTCGGCCTTTACATATAGAGCCCGAACCGCAGCATAGTAGGAGGGATAGGTGGAAAGAATCGCATCCAACTCCTTGAAAATTTCCTTTTCGACCTTTTCTTTTTCTTCTCCGCTGGCCTTTTGATAGTTGGAAACCTGTTTCAGCACACTCTCGATCCGGCGGCTAGAGTCTTCCAGATACTTCTTTTGGAACTCTACGTACACCAACACACCAATTAGTAGCACCACAATACCAATTAGGGTACCCCAGAAAACCTTGCGATACCTGTGGATAAAGTCAGTAATTCGATCGATCAGTTTTACATTTTCCGGTGTAAGTCCTGTCTCTGTCATGTACCACTCCTTCTCTATCTGGTGATTTCTAGTTCTCGTATTAATTTGGATAAATAGGTACGCTGGATTCCCAGAACTTTCGCAACCTCTGTCTGGTTCCAGTTGTGTCGCTGCAACGCGTGGGTAATGAAACTTTTCTTGAAGGCGAGGAGAGCTTCCCGAAAGGGTTTTCCTGAAAAATGATCCACACTTTCTCTGTTTTCTGTGGGAAGCAAAAGGTCCTGCGGGGTGATGTATTCGTCCTTGGCAATCACCACAGCTCGTTCCACCGTATTCTCCAGTTCACGAACGTTTCCGGGCCAGGGGTAAGAAAGGAGCATCTCCATAGCCTGATCTGAAAATCCTCGGATCTGCTTTTTTGTTTCCCGATTGAACTTCTTCAAGAAGAAGTTGGACAAAGCAACAATATCTTCCGTTCGTTGTCGTAGGGGGGGGATGTAGAGGGGTAACACATTTAACCGGTAGTAGAGATCTTTCCGGAAGGTTCCTTTTTCCACAGCCGCTTCGATATCACGGTTTGTAGCCGCGATGATCCGCACGTCTACCGAGATCGTTTCAGAGCTACCTAGTTTCTCGAAGGTCTTTGATTGGAGTACCCTAAGAAGTTTTGCCTGAATGGAAAGAGGAAGGTCACCGATTTCATCGAGAAAGATGGTTCCTCCATCCGCCAACTCGAACCGGCCTCGTCGTTCCTGAGAGGCATCGGTGAAGGCACCCTTCACGTGACCAAATAGTTCGCTTTCCAATAGGTGTTCTGGTAGAGCAGCGCAGTTCACCCGGATCAATGGACGGTGTTTCCGGGGACTATGGAGATGGATCTGTTCTGCAAAGAGCTCCTTCCCTACCCCACTCTCCCCTAAAATCAGAACGGAAGAATCCGTAGGAGCTATCCGCTTCACCAGTTCGAGTTTCTCCCGTATGACTCTGCTTTCTCCGATAAACGTATGGTATCCTGTTTCCGAAGTGACCTTGTCCCGAAGGAGATCCACCTCGTCTCGAACTTTTTGGAAGTTCCGAGCATTCTGAAGGGTAATGGACGCCTGGGTGCTGAAGATCTCCAGCCATTCCAGATCCTCCTGATTAAAGGGCTTACCGTTCTTCTTGTTGATGATTTCGATTACTCCTACGCATTCTCCCTTCACATGCATGGGAGTAGCTAAAATGGATGTAGTGGGAAAACCGATCTTCTTGCTTACATCGGCAAAGAAGCGAGGATCTTCCCCTACATCGTTCACGATCAGCGAGGTTTTATGCTCGGCTACCCAACCCGCGATCCCTTCTCCTAGATTCAAAGAAAACTTCTTGACTTCCGGTCCTTTGGGTCCGAGAGCGATTTCGAAAAAAAGTTTATTGCTCTCTTTATCCAGTAACAGGAGGGAAGAAGCTTCGCCGTCCACCAACCGCGTGGCCGATTCCAGGATATCTGTCAGAAGGACATGCACATCCGAATAATCCGAATTGATCCGGCGGTTGATCTCAATGAAGGTCTCGAATTTCTTGGGGTCGATCGAATTTTTTAACATCGCCTATCCAAGAAGCCGTTCAATCGCTGTTCTTCTCCTTCAGGAAATCCCCCAGGGTATAGGCTTCTGTTTCCTCTTCGTGAATATATTTTTTCAGCTCTTCCCGTTGTTGCTTCTTTATGTACTCTTTCAAGGAAAGGGATAATCGATGCTTGGAAGGATTGATTTCTAACACGATCGCTTTTACGGAATCTCCCACGTTGTACTTCTTCAATGCATCTTCCGGAGTTTCTCCCGGTGCCGTGGGCACATTCGCCTTATTAACCAATCCTTCGATTTCCCCCTGTACCTTCACGAACAACCCAAAGTCGGTGATGTTGGTGATCACTCCCTCGATGACACTCTTCTCGGGGTAGGCTTTCTTTAAGGACACCCATGGATCCTCGGAAAGCTGTTTTACTCCTAGACGAATGTTCCGTTCTTCTGGATTCACTTCCAGGACCATCACCTCGATCTCTTCCCCTTCCTTCAGTACGGATGCAGGATTTTTGATCTTTTTCGTCCAGGACAGGTCGTCCACATGCAGGAAACCGTCAATCCCTTCTTCCAGTTCGATAAAGGCTCCTGCATTGGTAATCTTCCGGATAGGCCGCTTGATTCGCATCCCCACAGGGAACCTCTCATGGATAGTGTCCCATGGATTGGGATACACCTGCTTCAACCCGAGGGAGATACGACCTTCGTGGATATCGTATCCCAAAATCATGGTTTCCACTTCGTCCCCGACTTTCAGTACTTCCTTCGGGTGTTTGATCCGTTTTACCCAAGAGAATTCGGAAATATGAGCCAGTCCTTCGATCCCTTCTTCCAGCTCGATAAAGGCACCAAAATCGGCTAGCTTCGTGACTTTTCCTTTTACGATGTCTCCCACGTGGTACTTCTCTTCGAAATGAACCCAGGGGTCTTCGGTAAAATGCTTGAGGGACAGGTTTATCTTCTGGTTTTCCTTATCTAACCGTACCACCTTCAGTCGAATCGTTTGACCCTTCTTTACGTAGTCCTTCGGCCGGGTCACGTGACCCCAGCTCATATCGTTGATATGAAGAAGCCCGTCGAATCCTCCCAGATCGATGAAGGCCCCAAAGGAGGTGAAACTCTTCACCACTCCCTCTACTTCATCCCCAATCTGGGTTTTCTCGAAGAACTCTGCCTTTCGCCGGGCAATATCCATCTCCATCCATGCTCGGCGGGAAAGAACAATGTTCACCCGGTTCTCGTTGTACAATCGTTCGACGAGAAACTTGGATTCCAATCCTACGTAATCCTCTGGATTTTCCACCCTCTGCACATCGATCTTGGAAATGGGATTGAATCCTGTGACCCCATATCCCAAATCTACTTCGAACCCTCCTTTGATGGCTTTGGAAATTTTTCCCTCTACGGGTAACTTTTCCTGAAATGCGGTTCGAAGAGACTTCCAAAAGAGCTTTTCATCCGCTCGTTGTTTTGAAACAATTACTTCTCCAGCCCGGTTCTCTTTTTTCAATAGGACAACTTGAACCACATCTCCGATTTTCGGAGGGGTTTTGAACTCCGATAAGCTTACCTTTCCTTCGGATTTATACCCGACGTCGAGAAATACATGTTCGGGCCCTACTTCTACCACCTTGCCATCCACGAGCCGCCCCTCTTCCAGCTCGTCGAGATTCTTCAGGTAGTACTCTTGCAGTTCCTCCTGAATGCTGTTTGTTGTGGGGGTTTCTGTTGTTCTTTGTTCCTGTTCGGTCATGACTTCCATATTACTCCTGCTGATGTTCCGCGTACGTGGAATGATTGCCACTACTTTCTCACAAACTTGTTCTATCGTCAAGTCCGATGTATCTAGGTAGAATGCTCCTTCGGCAACCCGAAGAGCACCTTCTTTCTTTTGTCGGTCTAACGCATCCCGTTCGGCTATGCTCTGAACCAAAACTTCGTAGGGAAGATTGCTGGTTCCCTGAGCAAGTCTTCGTTTTGCCCGAGTCTCCACACTGGCATCCAAATACACTTTTACCTCTGCATTGGGAAACACCACCGTGCCGATATCCCTTCCTTCCACTACCAGGTCTCGACCATGGGATAGGTTCCTAAGGCATTCATTTATCCGTTGTCGGATAGGAAGGATACTGGAAAACTGCGCCACGTATTGATCCACTCGATCAGAATGGAGTTCCGCTTCTCGTTTTACCCCATCAACTAACAGAACCCCATCCACTAGATCGAACTCGGTGTGGAGGGCGACCTGGATAGCCTCTTGTTCCTGATCGGGCAGAATTCCTTGTTCCAGCGCCTTCCAGGTGATAGCCCGATAAAAGTTCCCTGAGTTCACGTAGAGAAACCCTAATCGTTTGGCCACGCAGTTCGCGATCGTACTTTTTCCTACTCCTGCCGGACCATCGATGGCAACTACCATGGGGATACCTCGCTATGTTGGCGTTTGAAGGAAGCTACCTCCCGTTCGGTAAGGAATCGAAACTTGCCGGCTTCCAATCCTTTCAAGAGAACGGATCCGATCCTAATACGGTGCACCCGTTTGGGATACAACCCCCGGGAACCGAAGACTTTTCGGATTTCCCGATTCTTTCCTTCCACCAAGATTATATGGACCATTCGAGGCCCTTTTACCACGTAGGAATGGAGCTTATAGATCTCTCCCTCCACGTAGATCCCTTTTTTGTACTCTTCGAGGAACTCTAGAGGAATGTCCTTCTTCGTCTCCACCACATACTCTTTCTCGATGCCGGCACTAGGATGGGAAACTAGCCGGGCAAATTCCCCATCGTTGGTAAAAAATAAAAGTCCAGAGGAGAGGTAGTCCAATCGTCCTACAGGATACAGCCGACTTTTAAGGAAGGGAGTAATTAGGTTCAAAGCGATAGGCCTACCATCGGGATCATAGGTAGTGCTGAGATACTTCGGTGGCTTGTGGAGGGCGATGTATAGGAACCGTTTCACCGGGTAGATCCTACGATTCCGGTACTGTACGATATCCTCTGGCCCTACTTTCACACCCATCTCGCGTATCACCTGTCCATTCACCCGGATTAGGCCTCTCCGGATGTATTCTTCACACTTCCTTCTAGAAGCTAGGCCGGACCGGGAAAGGTATACTTGCAACCGGAGTTTTCCATCTTTCGAACCCCGGAATATTTCTACCCGATTCTTTTTTTTATTCTTTTTTCGATTATCCATTCAATTCAAACCTCTCTTTTTCGTATTCATCCAATTTGGGTAAATCCGCGATACTCTTCAACCCAAACATCTTCAAGAACTCCTTGGTGGTTCCGTACTGCACAGGTTTTCCCGGAGCATCCTTCTTGCCCACTTCGCGGATCAAGTTCTTAGAAAGGAGGAGCTTGATCATGCTATCTGCCGATACTCCCCGAAGGTTCTCGATTTCTGCTCTCGTAATGGGTTGGGAGTAAGCAATAATGGCGAGGGTTTCTAGGGCAGCTCGACTGAGTTTTCCTTCCTGCTTTTTCCCGTATCGTTCCTTCAACACTTCCCAGAACTCCTTCTTGGGAGAAAACAGGTACCCCCCTCCTAACTCGATCAATTCGATCCCATGTTCTTCATTCGCATACTGATTCCTGATCTTCTCCATAACGGCTAGCACTACTTCCTTGGAAAGCCCGGAGATACGACAGATGCTTTTTAAATCCATCGGTTCCGCTTCCAGGAAAAGGATCGCTTCCACTAGGGCAGATTCTTTATCCAGCATCATGTTCTAGACCTTGTTCCACAGATACTATCCGAATATCCCCAAACATCTTGTTTTGGAGGAGCCGGATCTTTCGCTGTCGTGCCAATTCCAACACGGATAGAAAGGCACAGACGATATCCATAATGGAATCGGGCTTCACGATAAGTTCGGTAAAGAGAATCTCCTTCTTCTTCTCCATCAGTTCGTACAACAAAGCTATCTTTTCATTGATGGAAACCTCTTCGTAGAAATCCAGCACATGCTCGGCAGATAGGGATGTCATAATGCTGGAGAAGGTCTTGAACAAATCCCAAACACTGATCTGCTGCCATAGCTCATCATCCACAAAGGGAAGTATCCTTTGTCTGTTTTTTCGCTCTAAAAGCCACTCGGACTCCGAACCCCGTTGTCCTATCAGTTCGGATAGTTTCTTGATCTTCTGATACTCGATCAACTTCTCTACCAGTTCCTTTCTAGGATCTTCGTACTCTTCCCCAAAATCCACTTCCACCGGAAGGAGCATCCTGGATTTGATGTAGAGAAGAGTAGCTGCCATCAGGTAGAACTCGGTAATATTTTCCAGATCTACCCGTTCCGCATACTGGAGGTATTCCAGGTACTGCTCGGTGATCCGAGAAATGGGAATATCGTAGATGTTGATCTCGTTCTTCTTTATCAAAAATAGCAGTAGATCCAGCGGCCCTTCAAATCCACCGATTTGGAACCTCTGGGCTATACCTGCCGGTTGATTCTCCATGGGTTTCCCCACAGTATACCGAGAACGAGAGAGTGTTTCAACCTATGAAAGGGACACGGTTAGTAGAGCAACTCTCCCGTCTTGGAAGTCCCCTTTGGGATGGATGTACCCCTAGCGGGAAAATCCGTGGAGGAGTTTCCTCCTGAGGTAGGTTTCCCATTGGCAGCCGTCTTTTCCTCTCCCTTAGGTTCTCCCCGACTTTCGGAGCGTTGGGGAAACATGATCTTTCGCAATTTCTCTTCTAGTTCAGCTTGAAACTCTGGATTCCCTTCGATATAGGCTTTGGCATTGTCCCTTCCCTGGCCGATTCGTTCCGTTCCATACGAATACCAGGAACCACTCTTTTCAATGAGGTTGTACTTCAGTGCGGCATCCAATAGGCTAGCACTAGCGGAAATACCCTTTCCGAACATGATTTCCAGTTCCACCTTCCGGAAGGGAGGAGCCACCTTGTTCTTTACCACCTTCACCCTGACCTTATTCCCGATAGCGTCATCCTCGTCGTTACGAGTGATGGTTTCGATTTTCCGGACCTCCAATCGTACGGAGGCGTAGAACTTGAGGGCGTTTCCTCCCGTGGTAGTTTCCGGGTTCCCGAACATGACTCCGATCTTCATTCGAATTTGGTTGATGAAGATCAAGCAGGTTCCGGATTTGGATATGGTACCCGTGAGTTTTCGCAATGCCTGGCTCATGAGACGAGCCTGTAGACCCATATGGGAATCTCCCATATCCCCCTCGATTTCCGCTTGGGGTGTTAGGGCGGCTACAGAATCTACCACTATGATGTCAACCGCACCGGAACGAACAAGGGATTCGGCGATTTCTAAGGCTTGTTCCCCTGTGTCGGGCTGAGAAACCCACAGTTCGTCGATATTGACTCCAAGATTTTTTGCGTAGATGGGGTCTAAGGCATGTTCCGCATCGATAAACGCAGCGATCCCTTTCCGTTTCTGAGCTTCCGCGATAGCATGGAGGGCCAAGGTGGTTTTTCCCGAAGACTCAGGGCCATAGATCTCTATGATGCGTCCTTTGGGATACCCACCGATTCCCAATGCCTCATCCAGCAGGATAGAGCCAGAAGGTATGGTTTCGATTTCCAGGGCTTCTACCCCGGAACCGTACTGCATGATGGAACCTTTACCGAACTGTTTTTCGATCTGCAGCTTTGCCGCTTCCAGGGCTTTTAATTTCTCCTCCCAGTTGGGATTCGTGGATACCGGGTCTTTCTTTGCCATGTATGTCCTCTCTACCCCTTATTACAGATAGAACCGTCCTATCGCTTCATGTTTCAATATGAATTCGATCATAGACGGGTGAGCGAGGGTCGTCAAGGGAACTTAGAAGGCTTTTTTTGAATCTACCAGGAGGGTGATGGGCCCCACGTTCACATAGGCCACTTCCATTTTCGCCTGAAAAATCCCCGTTTTAGGAGTGATTCCATACCGTTCCACTTCCTGAAGAAAGAATCGAAAGAGAGGTTCTGCTTGGGAAGGGGGAGCAGCCTCATCGTAGGACGGGCGTCTTCCTTTCCGGGTATCCCCGTAGAGGGTGAATTGAGAAACCACCAGTACTTCCCCTTTTACATCGAGAACAGAGAGATTCATTTTCCCTTCCTCATCGGGGAACAAACGAAGGTGGACGATCTTTTCCGCCATCATCCGAGCATCCTGTTCCGTATCCTGTCGACCGATTCCAAGGTACACGAGTATCCCCTTCTCTATTTGGGATACCCGTACCCCGTCTACGGTCACCGAGCAGTCCCGAATCCGCTGCACCACGCTTCTCATGGATACTTCCTTTCAGATTCCCAACTCATGGAGGGAAACCCCTCGCAGTTGAATCGAGTTGCCTTTCAGAAGAATTTCACCCAGTACCTCATAGGCGAAGGAAGGATCTACCTTGGCGGAGAATCGTAGGGTAACAGGCACGATCCCCTCCAATACCCTTTGATCCTGGTATCCTACCAGGAGATCGAAGGTAATCTCTTTCTCCGAAATTCGAAGATTCGTCACCCTTCCCTTCCAGCGCACGTAACACCCTTCATAGAGGTTTGGGTCTTTCATCACTTCTTGGTAAGAGACAGAACTATTCAGAGTCAGAAAAGTAGGTTCCCTCAGGTAGGGAAGGAGGGCTCGCACCTTCTCCTTTACATCCCGCGAAGCATTGGATAAGAGCAACCGATTCATCTCTACCCTAGCCTCTGTGTCCCGATAATCGTGTAACAGTTCCTTGATCCGTTGGAAAGACTCGGAAATCTCTTTTTGGGTGAGCATGTACCGAGATCGGGAAGTAGGGTCCACAAGGGAAGCCCCTTTTTCCAGTTGTATGGAGAGGATTTCAGGTCTTACGGATTCTCGTTTCAAGATAGAAGACCCGTACTTGTACCCAAGACCTCCCACAATCAGTAGAACTAAGATCCCCAGTATCCATTTTCCCATTCTGGGGAGGTAAAAGCCTGGTGATGGAAGAAGGCGAAACACTTTCCCACTGTCGAACAACTCTTCGATTCCTTCCGGATCGGCGCGTTTCTTCAATTCTTCCAATCCCTTTCGGGCAAAAGAGTTGTGAGGATCTTCGTCCAGGATTTCCAACCAATATCGAATGGATTGCTCCGTTTCGTACCGTTTTAAGTGTACGACGGCTACGGCTACTTTTACTTCGAGGTTCTGTGGATCCAGTTGTTCGGCTCTTTTCAGATAGGAGTAGGCCCCCGCGAAATCACCTGTTCGGATGCAAGCCATTCCCAATAGGTAATAGAACTTGGGATTCTGTCTATAGATGAAGACTTGAGGTTCCAATAGGCGAATGGCTTCGGCAAACTCTCGGTTTCTGTACGCCCGTTCGGCCTTTTTAAGAATAGAAGCACCCTTCGATTTCATTTCGATTTTGTAGAACTATTGCTTTTCCTGCGATTTGGCTCGTTTGGCCAGCCCTTCCAGTACCTTTCGATACACCTCTATCTCCTCTTTGGATACAGGAGTAGAATCGGAAACTCGTTTGGATATTCGATCGATAAACTCCTCTACCCGAGACAACTCCGTCAAGAGCGTAGCCTTAGGATCTTCACTCTTTTCTTCTTCCCGAGTAGCTTGGAGAAAGCTATCCAGATCGGGCTTAACGGGGACGCTTGCTGAATAAGAACCTTCCACCAAGTAGGCTCCGCTTCCCTTGTTTCCTAGTACAGTAACGATTCGGCGCGTTTCCTTTGGCTTCAATGGCAATATCGGATAGTAGAGAGCAATGGCAGAATCATTGATGGAGTATGGTAAGAAGGTAAAGGTACGGGTAGGATTCACTGGGTATTCCCATAAAGTTTCGGACAACCGTTTCCAGTTGGCCAACACCACCCGTTCTACCGGTGTAACGCCTTCTCCGCGCAAGAGAACCTGCAAGCCCATATTCCGTTCCGGATCCTCTGAAAGGATAAACCAGTTTTCCCAATCAGGTACAAAAGCGGTTTCCCGGGTAATGGCGGGAAACTGCGGTGTCCGAAAAGGGGTATTAGAGCGTTCTCCCAGGTATGTATCCAAGGTATATCGCACACCCAGGGAGACCTCCGTTTCTTGTAGGTTGGTGATCTCTAGTACGATTCGCAGGGCATCGGATTCCGTCGACTCTTTCGAACGCAAGAATGAGAAGGTTTGCTTTACTTCTAGCTCGGGAAGGATCCAATGGATCGTTCCTCCCTCCAGCCCTTTTCCTATTCGAGCCCGTACACCCGAAATGCTGCCCAATCGATAGGTGTTGTCATTCACCCGCAGGGTGACATAGGAAGTGCGGGGATCCTTGTCTACAATCAAGGGTACCCATTCCTCCTTACCCCTGCCTGCAGAGGAAACCCGAGCGTAAGGAATGAATCGTTCAAACTGTTCGTGGATGACAAGTCTAATCTTTCCCTGGAAAATTTCCAGGGATCTTCCCATGCCCGCAATCCAAACGAGAGAAACCACTAAGCAGACCAATCTAGGAGAGAATCTATGGGTCATTCCTTCTTTCCCTCTGATCCGATGATCTCTTTTTTCAGCTTTTGCAGATACTCTTCTTTCAAAGCAAGGGCTTCCTGCTTTACCTGTAAAAGCTCCAATAAGTTCTTGATGGCTGCCGCATCTGCGATTCCACTGGATTCGATCCCTCCTTTCATGCTCGGACTCTCCACTCGAAGTTTCATCAATGCGTTCTCTAACGTCGCCTTTTCCACTCTAAGCGTCTCTTCGTTCTTACGCGCTTGGGATAGTTCATTCTCTAAAGCCCGAACTTGTTCGGAAAGTTTCAGGATTTCTCCCTGAAAATCCTGCGTGGAAAGAAGGGCTACCCGTCTTTGGTACGTTTTGATGGTCTCTAAGTAAACTGCTTCTCGTTTTTGGAACTCTTCCAGCGCTTTGAGATGTTCTTCATGGCTCCATTGGAGCAATTTCATTAGTTCCTCTTCTCGGTATTTAAGTTTGATAATATCCAATCGATACCGGGCTGCTTCTACTCTGAAACTGGTGGGGAATTGAGTAACCACGAAATGGAAAACCTTCTCTGCCTCTTTCAACCGACCAAGGGAAAAGGCAGCTTCACCGATCCAATAGTACGCATTTGCTCCGTAGGGAGAATCCGGGTACTTTTTTAAGAATCGATTGAGGTGCTCGATGCATTCACTGAATTGACGTTGGAGAAATAGAAGACGACCTTTTTCATACATCCCTTCCATGATGTACGGATTCTCCGGATACTTGTCCAAGAAGTACTCCAGGTGTTTCGAGGCTTCCTCCAACCGGGAAAGGGCCAAGTACGTCCGAGCGATCCAGAAGTATGCATCCCCATGAAAGTTCCGCTCTTGAGGATTGGCAAGGATCTCTCGAAACCGGTACATGGCTACTTGATAATCAGCCTGTTGAAAGGCTTCGATTCCTTCTTTCAGAAGAATGTCCCCTCGGGGGGCAGAATCGGCTCCGGTGAGAGACCCAGTAAGAAGGATCAGTCCCAAGAAGACCAGTGTGACCTTCCTGTTCATTTTCATGATACCCCCTTATCCCATATTCTCGACATATGAAAAGATCCTCTATACGAATTTAGTACCTTTTACCATTGCAATCTCGGCACTTGGATCCGGAGAAAGGAAAAAAGCGGATCCCAAAACCAAAACATTCGCTCCAGCCTGGATAGCTTGCGGGGCAGTGAATTGGTTTATTCCCCCGTCCACGGCAATGAGGTACTGGTACCCTTGCTCTTGTCTCACCCGATCCAAGTAACGGACCTTCTCAAGGCAAGAGGGAATCAATTTTTGGCCTCCAAAGCCAGGATTCACCGTCATTACTAGCACTAGGTCTAATTCGGGTAATAGCTCCTGTAACATGAAAGCGGGCGTAGACGGTACTATAGAGACCCCTACTTTCTTTCCCGTTCCCTTTACCTGCATTACAGCGCGATGGGCATGGGTCACTGCCTCTAGGTGAAAGGTGATGTAATCCGCTCCCGCTTCGGCAAAGCGCTCGATGAACTGATCTGGATTCACCGTCATCAAGTGCACATCGAAGGGAATAGAGGTGTACTTCCGAATATCCTCTACCATCTTGTGTCCAAAGGTGATATTGGGAACGAAACATCCATCCATCACGTCCACGTGAACCCAATCCCCCCCGCTCTGCTCTATTTTTTTTATTTCTTCTCCGATCCGAGAAAAATCGGCAGAAAGGATCGAAGGGGCCACAAGAATCCTTGAACTTACCATGTCTAAAGTGGTACAATACTTATGGAAAAATTTCAAATAGGTATTCAACAAATCATGACAGAGACACAAAACATGGAAGATGCCTCGATGCGAAGCGGTGATATTCCCAGCATTCTGGCATTAGCCTATAGAAAATTCAGGGAAGGGGAACTGGAAGGAGGAATCCGGGAGCTAGAAAAGGGCTTCGAAATCGATTTCGAACACAGAGAGGTAGTGTTCGCCCTGAAGTGCGCTCAGTATTGGAAGGACCGACTCGATACCTCCCGTGCGTTGGAAGGGGATTTCGAGCGAGCAGAATACTTGATTTCCCAATGGAAAGTGTTCCCTACTTTCTACAAGAAACTTGGTTCCCTTTCCGATATGTGTACCTCTTCCCTCAAGCGTCTGGTATTTCAGACCTGTCTAGGCTTGTACGAAGGCTTGTACAATGCCCATACGGGAAGCAAGGATGCTGACCTATTTCTTCGAATCGGGCGTTGCCATAAGGCGCTAGGTTCCTACGATAGTGCCCTCAAGTACCTTTCCACTGCCAATGGAATGAAGAGGGAGGAAAGTGAAATATTGGGAGAGTTGGCTGATTGTTATGCTTTGGTGAACGAGATGCAACTTTCTAAGGTGTTTTTCCGGGAGGCTTTCTTTCTCAATCCTCAAGGGGTAGACTTAGCCCTCCTCGAATCGGAAATGATCCTTCGGCTGATATCCAAACTCGAGGAGTTTGGGTATACCCATCCGTACCTGGCGGAGTGGATTCCGGTCTATGGGGTACTCTTAGGGGTGTTCAACGTGAAGAGGGAACTCCGTTCCATCGAGTACGGAAAACTCCGTCAAGGGATCTACATGCTGGAGATGGAACTCCGGGAACATCCGGATAATAAGGAACTCCTTGTTCCCAGACTATTGAACCGGTACTTCTGGTTGATTGACCATTACCTGTCCATCAAAGAGGAAAAAAGCAAAATCGATGAAGTGCTATTGAAGATCAAACATATTCACCCTTCGATTTATGAACAGTATACAAAATAATGCAGGAGTAATGAGATGAATGAAGTTGTAAAAACGAACGATCCTAACAAGGCCTCGGAATCGGCTTCCCCCCGAGCACAAGAAATCCTTCGCCGAGTACGAGAGATGTTAAACGAGGAGAAATGGACTCGAGCGACTCTGAATAGTTATACCATCAAGAACTTCGAGGATCTTGATACCCTTATACAGGAAATCCTCCAAGAAAACCTCGCTAGTGAGGTGCAAGCCATCTGCGATGAGCATCTACACCACACGAAGAACAGCATCATCGCTTTGTATCTCTATGGAATCCTAGCGTTGAGTCAACAGTTCGTGGATGATAGCAAGCTGGTAACCCTCACAACGATTTTCGTGGACAACCACAAATGGAATATCGTGGAGTATCTTTGTAATAAAATCCTTGAGTACGGAGAAAACAAGTTTGCCCTTCGTACCTTGCTGGACTGTTACAACAACGAAAACATGCCAGAAAAACTCCATACCATTTGGGAACGGCTTATCCGGGTGGATTTCGAAGAGGCCGATATCGTAAAGAGTCTGGCAGAGCTGAAAGAGAAGGAAGGTAACCTGGAGGAGGCCGTAGATTATTATAAGAAAGCTCTCCACCGCTACATCAATAAGAAACTCTTCAATAACATTCGGGAGGTTTGGCAGAAACTCATTTCCCTTTGTCCAGGGGAATCTGAGTTCTTCTACCATGCCGAAAAAAAAGTGGCTAAAACCTTATCGGAAGAACGAGCCATTCAGCTTCTGGAAGACTTATACCCCTATTACAAGAAAAAGAAAGATTGGGATAAGGCAATCGAACTATTGAAACGAATTCTTACCTACGACAGCAAGAACTCCTGGGCTAGGAAAGAAATCGTGGAGTGCTACCGCCAGAAATACAGTTACCATAGCCAATTGGAAGAGTACATTCGGGTATCCAACCTCACCCAAAGCTGGAGAAACGTCCACGACGCCATCTCGGATTTCGAAAAGCACATCTCCTTCGATGCAGGGAACTTCGTGTACCATAGAGAATGGGGAGTAGGACAGATTAAGTCCATCAAAGACGATACCATCGAAATCGATTTCGTAAAAAAACGGAACCATAAAATGTCTCTCAAGATGGCGGTCAGCGCTCTCCAAACCCTCAGCAAGCAGCACATCTGGGTACTGAAAACTGCCATGTCCAAGGAAAAATTGAGAAAGAAGATCAAGGAAGATATTCCATGGGCCCTGAAAATCATCATCAAGAGCCTGGATAACGCCGCAGACATGAAGAGAATCAAGGCAGAGTTGGTTCCTTCCATCCTTACGCCTACAGAATGGAACCAATGGAGCGCAGAAGCTCGGAGAATTCTGAAGGAGGACAATAACTTCGGCAGTTTGTCCGACAAGGTAGACTTCTACGAGGTGAGGGAGTATCCGGTATCTTTGGAAGAAAAAATGCTGAACCGGTTCAAATCGGAAAAAGATTTCTTTAGTCGCCTCGAGATCATCGAAGAATATGCCTTCGAATTGAAAAGCGTGGAACCGGGAACGGATGCTTTTGCCGAAATGTTCGAATACTTTGTGTCCTTCCTTCGTTCCTACTCCACGGTGAACGAGTATGTGCTTTCTAGCGCCATCCTAGTGCGGAAGATCATCGCTAAATACCCTTTCCTCAATCCTGGTTTCCCCATCGATTTGAAAGAACTGTTAGCTGAAACAGAGAACGTAGTAGATGTGTTTCTCAAGATACCTCACGCGGATATCAAGAAAGAGTTACTGTCTCAAATCAAGAAGAATCTAAAAAGTTGGCCGGAGATTTACCTTTCCATCTTTCCCCATTACCCTACTCGATCGATCCTCGATGAATTGCTGGCATCCCATTACGAAGATAGGGTAAAAACCTTTTTTCTGCAGGTGGTGAGCGAATACAAGGAGTACCGCGAAGCGTTCGTGTGGTTGGTGCGCAATTACTTTACTCCCCAATGGTATGAAACTTTGAAGATCTCCTTCGAAAAGATCCTGATCAGTTTGATCCACTTAGCCGAAATATGCTACCGGGATATTGAGAACAAGAGGGATTCCGCAACGAACCGGAAACTCCTAAAGCAGATCCTCTCCTATCTCTTTGAAGAAAAACATGTAGAACAGTATTTCCTTCAGGCAGAGGAAGAGTCGATCCATCGAGTATACACCCTCATTTGGGATTCTCACTCCATCGCGGATGGGATAAAAGTGGATCTCCGCACCGTGATACAGAAACGGTTTCCTCAGTTCAAGTTTATTGGAGAAGGCGAAAAAGAAGTGGTCGCGTCCAGGGGATTTTTCACCACTCCTTCCAGTTATGAGGCAAAGCAGCAGTACCTCAAGTATCTCCTCGATGTGGAGATTCCCAACAACTCCAAGGAAATCGCAGAAGCTAGGGCTTTGGGAGACCTGCGAGAGAATGCAGAGTACAAAGCAGCAAAGGAGAAACAGGAGATCCTCAATACCACGGTTGGCAAATTGAAGGAAGAATTAGAGCGGGCTCAGGTAATATTCCCCAAAGACATTGATACTTCCCGGATCGGTTTTGGAACTCGGGTGATCCTGAAAAATATCCTGACCAACGAAAAGGAGGAGTATACGATTCTAGGACCCTGGGAATCCGATCCTAGTAAATCCATCATTTCCTATCTCTCGCCCCTAGGGAACGAACTTTCCAAGGGAAGAAAAGGCGACGTGTTATCCTTCGTGATCAACGAACGAAAGTACCAATATCTAGTGGAAGACATTCTTCCGGTCGAGTTCTAAAGAGAGCCTAAGGGAACTTCATCAGGAAGATAGATTCAGGGTGCAACACCCCACTGGTCCAACACGAGGCGAGCTTCCTTCTTCTCTTGGGGGGAAGTTCCTTCTTTTACCAATTGACGGAGTTGGTCAGTAGCCGTTCGGATATTATTCCGACCGATCCCCCGTATTCCGTAGATTCGTATGATGAAAGATCGATGGCTCAGCATTTTTTGGTATAGATCCTCATTCCCTGCCGCGGTTTGCAAGGAAAGTTGCTTACAGGTTTCATCGAGGAGGCGAGAGTTCTCCTTAGTCCATTCCCGCTCAATAAGGGTTCGTATGGTTTTCATTCCTCCATCGGTTGGATTTTGTAGGAATAGCCGTATCGTTTCTAACCGCAGCTCCAGAGAAGCTTTGTCATCCAGTAGAAGGTCCTGAAGAAAGGAAAAGGATTTTTCAGATCCAATCTCCATTAGGGCTTTTAGACTGGATAGACGTACTTGTTTGTCCGAATCCCGTCGAACCCGGTATATGAGCATCTCTACCGCAGCATCACTCTTTCGGTTTCCCAATTGTTCGGCGGCAAATATCCGAACCCGGGCAAAATCGTCCCGCAATGCCTTCAGTAGGATCTCCTCTACCTCGGGTTCTTTGTAGGCACCGATGGCGCTGACAGCGTGCGCTCGAAGTAGATTATCCGATTCTTCCAACGCCTTCTTTATGCTGGGATACGCCTCTATAGCTCCGATTTTTCCCAACGCGTCGCAGGCAAATCGTCTGTACACTAACCGTTCGTCTGGATTATCCAAAATCGAACGGAGAAACTCCACTGCGCTATTAGCTTTTAACTCCCCAAGAGCGGTCAGGATAGCTGTTCGTAGATCCTCCTCTGCTTCCTGACCCTTGAACAGGTCGATCAATTGGGGGATCACCCCTTCATTTCCCTTTTTCCCTAAATACCGAACGGTTGCGGCTACGATACGCCGTCTTGAATCCTTCAATAAGGGTAGCACTACTTCGACCTGTGGTTGTAGCGCCGGTAGGGATAAATATTGAAGCAAAGAAAGGATCGTTTCCTGATCCAACTCTTCCTGAGCCTTTAGTAGCTTTACCGCGTACTCTTCCCCTTTAGGATCTGCCCATTCCAGGGTTCGGAGAAACTCAAAGATCGTCCGGGTGAGTTTTCGAGAGATCTTTCCTTCCAACAGGTTGAGGGCCTGTTCCATCATGGACCGATCCTTCTGTTCCTGAAGAGTCTTCAGGAGTTCGAGGATCTCTCCCTCTGTTCCATACTTGAATACCTGTTTTCGCTCTTCGAGGACGGATTCCTGGGTAGTTGGGGATGAAGCATTTGCAGAGGTAGGAACTTCTTCTCCCCATAGGGGATCCCCAAAGAGGGAGCGGAAGAACAAGGGTAGAATTAAGAGGAAACAGGGCTTTTTCATCGTATCTTTCCTACGTCGATTTCGCTCTCGTTCTTTCGTCTGGGGAGGATCTCGATTCCTAGCACCTTATACATCCCAAGCAAAACCCCTCCCGCACCCAATCCTGTTAGGAGGAGGAATCCCAACCCTCGTAGACTACTCCCTTCCTTCCAAAATTCCCCGGTAAAGGATTTTACTAGTACGCAAAGAACCGTCACCGGCAGGCAAGCTAGGATCACCTTCCCAAGGGTTGCAAGAATTCCCCACAAGTCGAGGGGACCGATCTTACTATCGGTCTTAACGTACATGATGATAAGGCCTATAGTAAAGGAGATGGAATTAGCGTAGGCAAGGCCCGATACCCGAAGAGCTGTTTCTTTCAGAATCAAGGACAAGAGGATATCCAATCCGCATACTAAAAGAGCCGTTAGGAGAGGAGTCTTGTAATCATCGAGAGAGTAGAAGAACCGCTGAAAAAAGTTGAAGGCCCCGACCGATAGGAGGCCTACGTTGAATCCAATGAGAACTTTAAAGGTAAGGAGGGTATGGAAGGAGGTGAAATTTCGCCTTTGCATGGCCACTGCGATCACCTCTTTTCCTAGAAGGGACAGGATCAACGCGGAGGGAATGAGGAGGATGATAAGGTATCGAACTCCGTGCTCCACGGTTCGCCTAACCCCTTGAAAGTCGGATGACCCAGCCTGTCGACTCATGCGGGGGAACAGGACCGTTGTGACGGAAGCGGAAAAGATCCCAAAGGGCAATTGCCAAAACACCAACGCGTTACTCATGGCCGAGGTGCTCCCATCCTCTAAGGCAGTGGCAAATCGGATCGCGATCTGTTCATTGATCGTATAGATCGAGGCGGTGAGCACCACAGGGGCCCACTGTTTTAGGATCTGACGAAAGGGGGGATTATTGAACTGGAAATCTGGCTTTAATGTGTATCCATGAGCATAGAATTGAGGTAATTGGAACAGGACCTGGGCGATTCCTCCTCCTAGTACTCCCACCACCATGGAAAAAATGCCCATTTGCTTCCAGAAAAGGAGGACCGAAGAGATCACGAAAAGGGAAAACAGGATAGGGGTGATGGATGGCACGAGGAATCGATGGTGAGCATTCAGAACCCCCATCAGTACCGCGGAAATACTCACCAAGAGGAGGTAGTGAATCATCCATCGAAAAAGTTTCGTGGCTAGATGGATTCGTTCTATTTCAGGAAAATCCAACAGGATTTTTACGATCGGATAGGCAAACACTACCGAGAGTAGAAGGATGGGAATGAGGACCATCCCTTGGAAGGAAAGGATGTTCTGCACGATTTTACGAGTTTGTTTGGGATTCTGCACGATGGACTTGGATAGCACAGGAATGAAGGCCGAAGAGAGAGCTCCCTCTGCCATCAATTTGCGGAGGTTGTTGGGGATGGTAAACACGGCATTCAACACATCCGCTTCTCCGCTGGCACCGAAGATGGCACCGATTACGGCAATGCGAACAAACCCGAATAATCGGGACAGGAATGTGCACACCATGACGACGATCGTAGAGACGGTGCTGCGTCGAATAGAAGGTTCTTCCATCCATTGTCTCCTTAGAAGGGTTTCTCGCTCGGATAAGGGTTCGCTTGGATTCCCTCTGTTGGAAACTCGCCTGACTCAGGTTCTGCCTTGTATAGAGGGGATTCCCACTGGGAAAGGAACTCCTTCTTGAAAGCTTGGAAGGTTCCTGTCCGAATGGCAGAACGAATTTGCTTCACGAGTTGGTTCAGGTAGTAGAGATTATGGTAGGTCAGTAACACGGGACCCGATATTTCTCCCGCTTTGAAAAGATGTCTGATGTATCCCCTCGAGTACCGCTGACAAACCTTACACGTACAGGAGGGTTCCAACGGCTCATCCGAATAGGTAAAAGCCTCCCTCTTCAGGGCAATTCTTCCGGTTCGGGTGAAAGCCGTACCGTTACGGGCAATGCGAGTGGGAAACACGCAGTCGAACATATCGATTCCCTGGTCTACTGCTTCCAAAATGAACTCTGGCGTGCCAATCCCCATGAGATAGCGTGGCTTACTAGTGGGTAGAAATCGGACCGTGTTCGAAAGGAGTTCTAGGAAAGTTTCGAAGGGTTCTCCCACTGAAAGACCTCCGATGGCTATCCCCGGAAGCTCGAGTTTGGCAATTTCTTCCGCACTCTTTTCCCGCAGATCGGGGAAGAAATTCCCCTGCACGATCCCAAAGAGAAAACCGCTACTTTGAGACATCGTCGCTTCCCAGGTTTTTTTGCTTCGAATTGCCCACTCCGTGGTAAGCTCCACCGCTTTCCAAGCTTCCTTGTAGGTGATTCCATAGGGAGTACAGACATCGAGAGGCATCAACACATCGCTTCCAAAGATTCGTTGTACTTCCACCACTAGTTCAGGGGTGAGAAAATGGGACGATCCATCTATATGGGAACGAAACTTGACTCCCTCCTTCGTGATCTTTCGGAACGGAGTCAATGAAAAGACCTGGAACCCACCGGAATCGGTTAGAATGTTGCGTCTCCATCCCGTAAACGAATGAAGTCCCTTAAAGTGCTGTAGAACTTGGATTCCGGGTCTAAGGTACAGATGGTAGGTATTGCCCAGAATAAGGGAAAAGTCGATTTCTTCCAGTTCCTCGTGGATCATTGCCTTCACCGTGCCATGAGTACCCACAGGCATGAATACGGGAGTTTCCACGGTACCATGGGGAAGGTTCAGGACTCCCGTTCGGGCCTTCCCTTCGGGATCCTGAGCAGTCACGCGGAACAATTCTTCTACGTTTTCTTTCCCGTTCACCTGTAGCCCCCCCTACTCGATTGGAAACGGTTCACATCCTATACACCCGAATCCACACAATACATCCCACAAGGAATAGAAAAAAGGCCGACCAAGCCCCCGCTAGGGGAGCAATGTACCCTAACTTCGATAGTAGAACCATCATCATTTGGATGACATAGTACAGGACCGAAAGAACCAGACTCACCAAAAGACTCATCAGAAGGATGTTCTTTCGGAACATAGCCCCTGCCAACCCAGCAAATACGGAAACTACCAATGGAGACGCGGCAAAACTAAACCGTTTATAGTATTCGGTCAAGGTTTCCCTATAGGGAAGTCCAGCCTTCCGTAGGGATTCAATCCATTCCCGAGCCTGCGGGAGACGCATCTCGTCCACCGTTTTCGTCATTTTTCGAAAGCGTAAGGGAGGGGTAGAGAGAGTCGTTGCTGGATAGAGGGCAACCTTTTCCTCTAGGAAATCCTCCCCTTTCTTGGAAAGGATTCGAGCGTTCCGCAGTTCCCAGAAGGTTCCCTTCCATTCTGCCGATTCTGCATCGATCCGTGCGATGAGATTCCCCTTCGTATCCCGTTGAGCCACCAATACACCAATCAAGGTTTTTCTGTCATCATCATAGTATTCCGCATGATATACGGTACCCACGTCGTCACCTAAAATCGTCACGTTGGAATTATTGAAGCTGGCGCTGGTGTTTAATACGCTTCGAAATAGCTCGTTCTTTGCCTTATAGGTGTCGATTACCAGATGCTCTTGGAAGTAGAAGCTGAAAATAGAAAGAATGACCCCCATGAATAACAAGGGTAGAATGAACTTAAATAGCGAAATTCCCGCTCCTAGTACGGCAATCAATTGGTTTTTCCCGTGAAAATCCCCAAGGGTATAAGCGATACTGAACAGAAGGGCGATAGGAATGGAATAAGATACACACTTGGGAAGATACAATCCTTGAATCGTTGCGATGGCGGATAGGGGCACCTCTTGATTTAAGTATCGCCACAGGTTGGCAAAGAGATCCACCATTTCCAGAATCATGATGAAGAACAGGAGACTGGTGAGAAAAACCGGAAGGAACTCCCGGATGAGAAGTCGATGTAGCTTAATCATCTTTCTTTTCCTACCTATGTCTTCTTAAAAGAAAAGAAAAAGCCCCCAGAGATAAAATTACAAAGTTTGGAATCCACATGGAAAGAAAGGGAGAAAAGGAGGTCCTGACTCCCAGGGTTTGGCCTGCTACCAGCATACCCCAATAAAAAATAGATACCAGTAATCCCAAACCGAATCCTACCACTTTTCCGCTCCGTTTGGTAAATAGAGCCGTTGGAAATGCAAAGATGATAAAAAAAATGCAACCTGCGGGAATGGAAAACTTCTTGTAGAACTCAATCAGGTATAATTGAAGGGATCGATCCTGCACAGACCGGTTTTTTTCTTGTTCTATTTGTTGGGATAGCCGTAACAAGTTTTCTCGTACGGTGCCAAAGGCAGATGGGTTCTGAATGACCGTTCGAGCTCCCTCAGCATACTCGTATAAATATCGATACCGTAAAGATTGTATGCGAAAATTCTGTTCCTGTATTCTTTCGTTTAAATCTTTTAGCTTTTTCTGTATTTCTTTGTATACATCGTAAGAACTCATCTCTCTTGGTCCAAGCCCTCGGAAGGAAATAGAAACATTTTTCAGCAGGATGTTATAGGACATCTGTTCTGCAAAAGAATACGTGTACCGTTCCTTTTCCTTCCCCCCTACGGAAAGGAGAGACACTCCTTGAAGTACTAACTGGATCACTCCTGGGATCGATTTATCCAAGTAGCCTCTCTCCGAAGTAATGATTCGTTTGGCTCCATCGGGATCCTTGTCTAGAATGAGAATTTGATGGATGGCATTCGAATTTACTAAACCATTCGTAAGAATACTGTCCTGGTAATTTTTTATAGAATAGCTTTCCAATTCTAGTTCGGGATGAGTATAGAGAAGTTTCCGGTACAATTTGGTGAAATTGACTGTCCCCCAAGGCAGAAAGTAATCGTTCACTCCGAAAGAAAGGATGGAAAAGATCCCTCCCAAAAGAAGAATAGGAAGAAAGAGACGAATCTGTGGGATTCCTGAGGCCTTGAAAGCTATGATTTCGTTAGAAGAAGCGAACTTTCCAACCGCCATCAAACATCCTACCAGTGAAGAAAAGGGTGCAGAAAACGCCACGATAGCAGGCAGAGAATAGAGGATCAAACGGGCTACGTCGATGAAAGGTACCTTCTTGGAAAGAATCTCTTCCGCTAAAAGAAGGAGCTGGTTTATGAAAAAAACACAGAAAAAGAACAGAAAGGCAGTGAAGGTAGAAAAGATAAATTCCGAGCCAATGTATCCATATATCTTTCGATAGGATCGAGTGTTCACCCTGTCGACCCAAATCCCCCTGTTCCTCGGCTAGAGGGGGAAAGTTCTCGAACAGGAACGAACTCTGCCTGCACGACGGGTGTGAACACGATCTGCGCAATCCGATCCCCTGGATGGATGGTAACCGGATCGGGTCCAAGATTGATCAAAAGGATCTTTACTTCACCTCGGTAGTCCGAGTCGATCGTGCCGGGAGAGTTGAGTACGGTAAGACCATGCTTCAACGCCATCCCCGATCTGGGTCTCACCTGCCCTTCGTACCCACTAGGAATGGCAATCTGTAACCCAGTAGGTACAAGGGCGGTAGCTCCTGGAGATAGGATAAGAGGTCCGGTCAGGGCAGCCTTTAGATCGGCTCCAGCCGCATGTTCACTGGCATACTGCGGTACCGAGGAGCTTTCCCCAAGGTATTCTACCCGTATACGATCCATTCCTTACTTCCCTATAGGCTTCTTTACCGTGTCCGCTTTCGGGGAATCTAGCAGAAGACTCAAGTTGATCCGTCCCATCTTATCGATTTCGATGATCTTTACCATCACCTCCTGGTTGAGTGACAGGACATCGTTCACCGAATTGATCCGTTTGTTGGAGATCTTGGAAATGTGGCAAAGCCCCTCTTTCCCCGGTAAGAATTCGATAAAGGCACCGAAGTCTACGATCCGCCGCACGATCCCTTTGTATACTTTGCCTACTTCCGGCTCTTCCAGCATCTTTTCAATGGTCTCTCGAGCCTCCTCGCTTCCCTTCTTGGTTTTGCTGTAGATCGTCACCGTGCCATCGTTTTCGATATTGATGGTCACGTCGAAACGCTCCGAGAGACTCTTGATGGTTTTACCAGCGGATCCGATCACGGCTCCTATTTTCTCGGGATCGATCTTAAAGGTAATGATTCTAGGAGCATACTCGGAAAGAGGAGCAGGAGCGCTGACCGTTTTCTTCATGATATCCAAGATGTAGAGCCTTCCTTTTCGAGCTTGTTCAAGGGCCGTTCGCATAATATCCATACTGACCCCTGAAATTTTTATATCCATTTGAAAAGCGGTGATTCCCTTCTCTGTACCGGCAACCTTGAAATCCATGTCGCCTAGATGGTCTTCCTCTCCGAGAATATCGCTCAGGACGACGGTAGTATCCCCTTCCTTCACAAGTCCCATGGCTATCCCTGCTACGGGCGCTTTGAGAGGCACTCCCGCATCCAGTAAAGATAGGGTTCCTCCACACACCGTCGCCATGGAAGATGAACCATTGGATTCCAATACTTCGGATACCACACGGATCGTATAGGGAAACACTTCCTTTTCAGGAAGGACTGCGTTGAGCGCCCTATACGCTAGATGCCCATGGCCAATCTCTCTCCTACCCGTGGCTAACCTTCCCGTTTCCCCTACAGAGTAGGGAGGAAAGTTGTAGTGGAGTAGGAAATTTTCCCGTTTATCCCCCTCGATATCGTCCATGATCTGTTCGTCGAACACGGTGCCTAGGGTAGTGACAGCCAGAGCCTGAGTCTCGCCACGGGTGAATAGGGCCGATCCATGAGTCCGAGGAAGAACGGAAACTTCGCAGGTGATGGGTCGAATATCCTCTGGCCCCCTGCCATCGGTCCGGATCTTACGCTCGATGATTGATTTGCGAACGATGCGGTACTCTAACTCCTCCATCAAAGCCTCGAAGGCTTTCACATGGGTTTCGGGGATCGCGTCCTTGAATTGTTCGAAAGTCTCTTTGTGTACCTGTTTGACGGCAGCGGAACGGTTGTGCTTCCCCTTCACGAAACAAGCTTCTTCCATTTTCGGATACGCATAATTCCAAATTTCTTCCCGGTTTTCCAACACGGGTTCGGTTTCCGTACTGAGAGGAAGTTTGCCTTTCCCTGCTAAATCTCGCAACTGGAGTTGCAGGTCGCAAAGACGAACTATACTTTCCTGAGCTTTATCTAATGCGGCGATGAGAAGATCTTCAGATACTTCCCCTGCCCCCCCCTCGACCATAGTGATCCCTTCTTTGGTTCCTGCCACCACGATATCTAATTTGGCGTTGTTAATCTGATCGTATGTGGGATTTACCACAAGGTCGTTGCCTACGGCGCATACCCGTACTGCTCCAATCGGCCCATCGAAGGGAATGTCGGATATCACTACCGCAGCCGAAGAGGCCACAATGGCAAGTACATCAGGTGGATTCACCTGATCGGCCGAAATGGTAGTGGGAACAATCTGGATTTCTCGTTTGAACTTTTTGCTGAACAGAGGCCGCATAGGCCGGTCGATCAAACGAGATACTAAAATCTCTTTATCCCTAGGCCGTCCTTCCCGTTTCAGGAAGCCCCCCGGAATTTTACCCGCAGCGTAGTACTTTTCGTTATAGTCTACGGAAAGGGGAACATAATCCAGTCCTTCTACATCCTTATCAGAACAGCATACGGTAGACAGAACCGCTGTACCACCATAGGTAGCGAACACGGCCCCATTGGCTTGTTTTGCCATTCTACCCGTTTCTAGGGTAAGGTCCGTATCTCCAATGCGTAATGAAACCTTTTGAATCATTGATCATCCTTCTTTGATTGTTATTTTCTTAGATTGAGTTTTTCGATGAGGGTTCGGTACTTGTCCAGATCGGTCCTCTTTAAGTATTTGAGAAGCCTTCGTCTCTGACCGACCATCTTCAGCAGACCTCGACGGGAGGCATGGTCTTTTTTAAAGACCTTTAGATGTTCGGTAAGTTTTTCGATGTTTTTTGTCAACAATGCGATCTGTACCTCTGTTCGACCCGTGTCCTTTTCGTTAGCCCCGAACTCTTTTACGATGGTAGCTACTTCTTCCCGACTTAAGGGCATACAATTCTCCTTCTGTATTATGTAAAAGTTATGGCATCAACAGAGCCATTAGAATGCCAGCTAAGGAACTTCTCGTCGATTTCCAGAATCCCCTTCTTTTTCTCCCCTTGAAACCGATACTGCACGGAAAAGGTACCCCGTTTAGGAAGTACCTGAGGGACGACTTTTCGGTTAAGGAGAGACCTTCCTTCTTCTGTATACACGGGAAGATCGGTCAAATCCAGTTCAAAAGGATGACCGAGAAGGTCCATGGCGGTGTACATGTCTCCTTCCAGAATCGCGTTTCGTATACGGGTACTGCTGACCACTTCCCCACCCCGACGGACGGAGGGAAGGATCTGTACTTTAATTCCCTTCGGTTCCAACAGTTCCTTCATTCTCCAGGCGCTGGTGTCCATGTTGTATCCGCAGTGAAAATTTTCTCCTACCGCAATGAACCGAACATCTACGTTCTTCTGGACCAATGACAAGAATTCCGTTCCTCTAAGTTTACCGAAATCCAAAGAAAAGTCAATCATCACGGTTGTATCCAATCCTAAACTCTTTAAAACCTGTACTTTTTGACGCTTGGTCATGATGTCACCCGGGTATTCTTGGGGACGAAGAACCCGTATTGGATGGGGATGGAAGGTAATTACCCAAGGATACAAACCTTTCTGGGAACATATTTCCTGGATAAGGACTTGATGTCCTCGATGCAGGCCATCGAATACCCCAATACTGAGAGCTATAGGATCTGTGAAGACCTTCTTGGATTCTAAGAAAGTATTCCAATCTAGAACGTTCATAAGTTTTTCCGGGATACCACGAAACGATAGGAAAGTCCTCCCCCCTGATACTGAACGGCGCCCATTAACATACCCTCCGGAGAAACTAGAATATAGGGGCCCTCCTGAAATTGTACGTTTTTCCATAGGGTGGGACGTAAGAGTTTCCCTTCTTCGACTCCAAAGGACGGAAACACAGGCAACACCCGACCAGGAAATAGGCGAGACAGTATCTCCAAGCCCTGCTGTAAGCTATCCTTTTGCCCTAGATCCGAAGGTAGAACTGCATCCTGCAATCGGAAAGGTCCGATCCGAAGGCGGGCTAGTTCCTTAAGGTACGCAGCGGAGCCGCACTTTCTACCGAGATCTCTGGCAAGAGATCTTATGTAGGTTCCCTTACTACACACGACTCGGATGGTAAGAAAAGGGGGTCGATAGTTCTCGATTTGGATGGATCGGATCTCGACAAGGCGAGGGGGAGGATCCACTACTATCCCTTTTCGAGCCATGCGATACGCCCTCTCTCCTCCTACGTGGACAGCCGAGTAAGCTGGAGGGGACTGTGGGATGATTCCCGTGAAAGAGGGTATCTGGGTTACTATTGCTTCGAGGGTTGGGACAGGTCCCTCCGCAACTAGCACCCCTTCGGGATCCAATGTGTCCGTTTCCCGACCGAACTCTATCACTCCCTCGTATTCTTTTTCGAAGTCTTGCAGTAAATCTGCAAGCTTAGTGTAACTTCCTACTAAAACCAGCAGTAGTCCGCTAGCAAACCTATCCAGCGTGCCTGTGTGCCCAACTTTTTTCGTATGGAACTGCCTTTTTACGAATTTAAGCACTGCAAAGGACGTAATCCCTTGGGGTTTGTGGAGAAGGAGGATGCCATCCACAGAACGCATCAGGTTAACGATTCCTTGATCTTCTGCAATACCCGGAACCCTTCATCGATGGAATGGTCCTCGATGAAAGAAAGCTTTGGTGTGGTTCGTAAACGAATCTTTTTTCCGAGACTACCCTGGATGAACCCTGCGGCATGGTTCAGTCCCTGAACCGCATCTGACAACTTATCGGGACCTTCCACGGAGGAAACGTACACTTTAGCATAGGAGAGATCCTTCGAAACGGTTACATGGGTAACAGTTACAAGGGTAGACACCCGGGGATCCTTGATTTCTTTCCTGGCAATCAT
>Ga0067045_1003206_pt1 | contig 45125 bp, 34 predicted proteins | sample TerdegcTABiofilm_FD_59184 | JGI IMG/M metagenome (GOLD analysis project Ga0067045, IMG submission 59184) | Combined Assembly of (Gp0054472, Gp0054536) Wastewater bioreactor microbial communities from Singapore -Terephthalate degrading...
ACTGATAAAACGGGCAAGGGTGAAATATGTCCTAAACACAGTACTCCGGAGATTCCTGATAAAAAAATAGTTGCTTTTTTACATAACAGGTAATAAGGTTGAAAAAAATTATTTCATTTTATTTGGCTACTAAGGTTGGGAAGACATAAAATAAGGTTTCCAGGATTATTTTTTTCTTGTTGGCTACTGAGGTTAAAAGGAGAGATAGTAAAGTTGTCTGGAGAATTAGAAAACCTCATTCTTTTATGTCGACCTGAGTAAAATCAAAATATTTCGATAATAAGTTGAGATATCTTTTAATTGATTGATCTTACCAGGGTTTAATTTGGGTGCAACTTTCGTAACCACTACTGATTCCTTCTATCAATCAAAACTATATTTTAAACAACCATGATTTTGAATGGAACATTAGTTATCCTCGTAATTTGTTGCATCCACCTGACTGTTGACAAAGTATTTACTATTTAGTAAAATATGGTATGATCTCAAAAGGCGATTTAAAGGGATAATATTATAGCAATTTCGTTCATCGATATCGTCTTTAAGTTGAAATAATCAGTGAATTACTATTCGCAATTTGATGGTATCAAAAATTTTAAATGGATTTACGATGTGCTCACCAAAATCAATGAAAAGAGGAGTTTTATGAGAATTCCGATATTTTTTATCTTGGCGGGGATCGTACTTCATTTTCAATTTCTGAATGCTCAAGTGCCCAATACCCTGTGGACAAAAACATTCGGTGGAACCAATATTGATGTAGGATATTCGGTTCACCAAACCGCTGATAGCGGATATATTATCGCCGGTTACACCCGTTCTTTTGGCCTGATGAGTGGCCGTAATGTATGGTTGATTAAAACCGATGCTTTGGGGAATGAACAATGGAATAACACCTTTGGAGGCGATAATGACGAAGAAGCCTACTCCGTTCGACCAACCAGTGATGGCGGGTATATTCTTACTGGGTATACCAAATCGTTTGGTCTGGGAGGAAATGATGTGCTTCTGATTAAAACTGACAGTTCTGGAAATTCGCAGTGGATCAGGACTTTTGGGGGCGCTCAGGATGATGAAGGTTACAGCCTGACACTGGACCATGATGGTGGTTATGTGATTGCCGGAGCCACCTCTTCCTTTGGTGCCGGCAGCAGAGATGTATTTTTGATAAAAACAGATGAAGCCGGGAATCTGGTATGGAGTCGCACCCTGGGTGGGATGAGTTCGGATGGAGCCCGCTCAGTTCAGAAAACTTCCGATGGCGGTTTCATCATTACCGGATGGACCTTTTCCTACGGCCCCGGATATGTGGGAAATGCCTGGCTGGTCAAAACCGATTCGACTGGCTATCAGCAATGGAATCGCGCGTTTGGGGGAAGCGACGTGGACCGTGGTTACTCAGTCCAGGAAACAACTGATGGTGGATATATTATCACTGGATATACGGCTTCCTATGGTGCCGGCCTGGATGACCTGTGGCTCATTAAAACGGATAGTTCCGGCACTTTAGAATGGGATAAAACTTACGGTGGGTCAGGTAGAGATTACGGAAACTATGTTCAACAGACTCTTGATGGTGGATATGTGATTACCGGTTATACCCTCTCTTATGGAGCGGGGGGAGATGATCTATGGTTAATCAAGACGGATGCAGGTGGGAATGAAGAATGGCGCACGACTTTCGGAGGGAGCCAGTCTGATGTGGGGTATGAGGTACACCAGACAGCAGACGGCGGCTATATCGTGGTGGGACATACCCTTTCCTCTGGAGCCGGTATGCACGATGTTTACCTTATTCGACTCGCACCTCCGGCCAAACCTCTATTCGCGGTAAGTCCAGACTCTCTTTGGTTTGGCAGCCTTCTTGTCGGCGACACCTTGCTTGATAGTGTCTGTGTGAACAATCACGGCACTGCCAGTTTAGTCATTGATTCTGTAGCTTCCACCAATTCCTTTTTTACGGTCTCCCCGACCTCCGGAATAATTCTTCCTGACTCCAGTGCTTATTTTTATATCCAACTCGCTGCCACTGCTCCGGGTCCTCAAGAAGGATCTATTATTTTTTATCATAATGCTGCCAGTTCACCTGACTCGATAATTGTAAAGGCAGATGTGCTCACTGAATTGATCCATAATGAGGGGATAAATATCACCGATTATGTCTTGTATCAGAATTACCCCAATCCCTTTAATGCAAGCACCAATATTGAATTTCGAAATCCGAAAAAAGAGTTTGTTTCTTTGAGAATTTTTAACATTTCGGGCGAAGAGGTAGCAACCATCGTCTCCGGGCAGTTATCGGCCGATTATCATACTTTTAAATTTAATTCATCAAATCTGCCCAGTGGGGTTTATTTATATCGCTTGCAGGCCGGTAGTTATACGGCAACAAAGAAAATGGTGGTGCTCAAATAGGGATAAAGGTGTAAGGTAAAAGGTTAAAGGGAAAAGATAGCGGTCCGATCTCTGGAATTAGAGCGCGATCGTGGATCGATGACCTATACTTTTTGATTACTTTTTTGCTGACCGTTTATCTTGAAAGAGAACCAATGCAAAAATAAAAGCTAAAGATAACTCAAATACCTACGGATATTGCCAATGGAGATACCCTTCACATTATGAATCCTTTTTAAAAAATGCAGGGAAAGGTTTGTCTCCCCGATATTTCCAGCGAACTATAGTTTCAAGAAGGGAATGATTATCCATTACTTTTAATTATTTTGAAATTGATATATTGATTATTACTCTTGGAGGTCGATGGTCTCATCTCTTCTTTTCTACAGACAACAATTTACCATAGATTTCACTTGACAGTTTCTGGCGAGATATGTAAACTTTCACTAAAAATTCAGCTGTGAATAAAATACTTATCTTGGGCATAGGCAATCTATTAATGGGGGATGAGGGAGTTGGTGTTCATGTGGTTCGTTACCTAGAGAAAAATTTTCAGTGGAGAGGGGTGGATGTGGTTGATGGCGGCACGGGGGGATTTCACCTGCTGGAATTTTTCCAGAAGTATCCTATAATTATCATGATAGATGCTACTATTGACGGCCAGCCCCCGGGAACAATCCAGCTACTCAAACCTAAATTTTCCAGTGACTATCCTCCTACCCTCACTGCGCATGACATTGGACTAAAAGACCTGTTGGATGCCCTGTATCTATTAAATCACCAACCAGAGATCTGGCTTTTTACTGTATCGATTGCCAGATTGGATCAACACACCATCGAATTATCGCAAGGAATGACCAAAACCATTCCTATACTGGCAGAAAAAATAGACAAATTAGTCAAGACGCTTCTTGAAGATTAAAACGATTAATTCATCCTTTGCTTAATTTGTTTTATATGAACTAATGAAAATTACTGCTGTCTAAAATAGGAAGAATAAATATGATGCCCATCAATAGAAGCCTCTTGCTGTCGGAGGAAGGAATTGTGTAATGAAATGAGATTATCGGAATTGAATTGATACTACTAAAGTTGAGTAAGAATTGAAATCAGAATAACATATCCATATTCCTACTGGCTACCAGAAATTCATTAAATTTAAGAGAAATGAAAGTATCTGAGATGTTTTCATTGATTTGTGAAAAAGATGGAATTCCTCATAATAGTTGATAAGATTTTTGACTATTTATTTTAAGATAAAAATGGTAAAAATAAGGTATTTATATTAAATTATATTTCATGATTTCTGGATGAAGTTAATATGCATGAATTATCGATCGCGAAAAATATTATCGATATTCTTAATGAAAATCTTACTACCGATCAGAAATGTAAGGTGAAAACAGTTCGAATAAAAGTAGGTAAATTGACCAATATTATGGTGGATTCTTTGCTCTTCGGTTTTGAGGCACTGACCAGGGAGACCGATTTTGAGGGAGTAACATTGGAAGTCGAACAGTTACCTCTTCGGATTAAATGTGAAAATTGCGGAAAGGAGACCGATCTGGATGATTTTGCTTTCAGCTGTCCAGTTTGTCAGGGTTCTGCAATTCAGATAATCTCCGGTCAGGAATTAATTGTCAAAGAAATAGAATTGAATGATTAATAAGAAGGATTTCTTGTGGCAGTCTTAACTATTGAAAGAAAAGTGCTGGAAAAAAATGATGCGGTGGCGCAGACCAACCGGCAACTGCTTAAATCGCTGGGAATATTTACCCTGAACTTAGTGAGTTCTCCCGGCTCTGGCAAAACCAGCCTGGTGGAAAAAACGATCGAGTATATTCGTGACAGAATCAAAATGGCGGTCATCGAAGGAGACGTACAGACCGATCTCGACGCCCGTCGAGTGGATGCGCTGGGTGTGCCGGTGGTGCAGATAGTCACCCATGGTGCCTGTCATCTGGAAGCCGCCCTGGTTCGCGATTCTCTCAAACAGCTGGATCTTTCGGCCATCGAACTGCTGATCATTGAAAATGTGGGCAATCTGGTTTGCCCGGCAGGTTACGATCTGGGAGAAGATGTAAAAGCGGTTCTGGTGAGCATTACCGAAGGAGATGATAAACCTTTGAAATATCCAGCCATGTTTCGTAATGCCTCAGTTCTGTTGATTAATAAAATTGATCTGTTACCTTATGTGCCAGCCTCTCCGGAAACTCTGGAAAAAAATGCGCTTACCATAAATCCTCATCTTAAAGTCTTCTATACCTCCTGTATGAGTGGGGAGGGAGTTTCTGAGTGGTGCCGCTGGCTGGAAAACAAAATCAAAAAGAAATGATCCAACGCTTAACTGTCCATATCAAAGGCGCCGTGCAGGGAGTGGGCTTCCGTCCCTTCATTTATCGACTGGCTACCAGCCGACAACTCAAAGGCTATGTCCTGAATTCTACCTCCGGTGTAACCATAGAAGTTGAAGGTGTTAAATCGCTGTTGGACGAATTTTTAATGGCCATCGGACGGGACAAACCGAGGCATGCCATCATTCATAGCCTGGAATTTTCTTTCCTGGATCCCATCGGCTTTTCCCGCTTCGAAATCAAAGAAAGTAGGGAAGAGTTGGACCGATCGGCTCTCATTTTGCCGGATATCGCGACCTGTCAGGACTGTCTGCGAGAGCTCTTCGATCCCACCGATCGACGTTACCTCTATCCATTTATCAATTGTACGCACTGTGGACCACGGTTTTCTATTATCGAATCGTTGCCCTATGATCGCCCCAACACCTCCATGAAGATTTTTACGATGTGCCCGGATTGTCAGAAAGAGTATAATAATCCAAATGATCGGCGTTTCCATGCTCAGCCGATTGCCTGTCCAGCCTGCGGTCCTCATCTGGAATTGTGGGATGTTCATAAACAGGTGTTAGCACATCGTCAGGATGCTTTAGTGCAGGCGGTGAAATTTATTCAAGAGGGTTATATCCTGGCTCTAAAAGGATTGGGTGGGTTTCAATTGATCGTGGATGCCAATAATCCGGATGCGATTAAACGTTTGCGACTCCGCAAGCACCGCCAGGAAAAACCTTTTGCCCTGATGTTTCCTGATCTCCCCCAAATAAAAGCAGTGTGTGAGGTATCGGATTTTGAGGAGCGTCTACTGCAATCTCCGGAATCTCCAATTTTGTTACTAAGAAGAAAACCGGAACTACAAATCAGTAATGAAACTTACTTTCTGGAAGCTGCTCCTGGAAATCCCAACCTGGGAATTATGCTGCCCTACACACCATTGCATCATCTATTGCTTCATTATCTTGGTGCTCCTATTATCGCTACCAGTGGCAATCTTTCTGAAGAGCCAATGGTGATTGATGAGCAGGAAGCAGTAAATCGTTTAGGTGATATTGCCGATTATTTTCTGGTTCATAACCGCCCCATCGTTCGGCAGGTGGATGATTCCATTGTCAGAGTTATTCTAGGACGAGAGCTGGTTCTGCGGCGGGCGCGAGGATATGCTCCCTTGCCGATACAGATTCCTTTCAATGGAGCCGATTCTCACCCGTCAGGAGAATCGATGTTGGGGGTTGGGGCTCACCTGAAAAACACGGTGGCTATTCAGAAAAACAATAATGTCTTTATCAGTCAGCATATTGGAGATCTGTCAACCAATGAGTCCCTGCAGGCTTTTCAGAAAATAATTGTGGATTTTCAAAACTTGTATGAGGTAAAACCAGATCTGGTCATTTCTGATTTACATCCTGATTATCTATCCACCCAGTATGCCAACCAGTATTACTCTCAGGTTATTTCGGCACAGCATCATGAAGCGCATATTGCTGCCTGCCGGTTGGAAAATCAAATAAAAGGAATGGTATTGGGTGTATCCTGGGATGGCACGGGTTTAGGGCGAGATAATTCCATCTGGGGAGGAGAATTTTTTATTTCCGATGATTTTTCTTTTTTTCATAAAGGACAATTGCGAAAATTTCCTCTTCCGGGTGGAGAGGAAGCCATCCGTGAGCCACGGCGCTCTGCTCTGGGAATATTATATCAGATTTATGGTGAAAATTTAACAACAATTGAACAATGGTTATTGAGCAGTTTTCGTTCATCTGAATTATCTCTTTTATTGCAAATGATGAAGAAGAAGGTAAATTGTCCCCTTACCTCCAGTGCGGGTCGATTATTCGATGCGGTGGCAGCGCTTCTCAAAATTCGACAGCAGATCAATTATGAAGGTCAGGCAGCCATGATGCTGGAATATCTGGCAGATCCAACGGAAAACGGCTATTATGATGTTGAGTTAATTCCCGGTGAAATAATAACCGTCGATTGGCAGCCCATGCTTGAACAGATTGTAAAACAGATAGCTGATCAGGAAAAACCAGAATGGATTTCCATGAGGTTTCATAATACCCTCGCCCGGCTGATTCTCAAAATGGCGCAATGGTTTCAGATTGAAAAGGTGGTGTTAAGCGGTGGATGCTTTCAGAATGCTATTCTGCTGGAAAAAACTGTACGGTTGTTGCAGGAAAATGGCTTTCGGCCTTACTGGCATCAGCGGATTCCTCCCAATGACGGCGGTATTTCTCTAGGGCAGATTGCGATCGGCTGGCAGCAGCAAAAAATTCATCAGAAAAATAAGCTGAGCATAAATTCGGAAACTGAAAAAAATAAGATTGGTTAAACAGAGACAAAAAAATAAGAAGGAAAATAATATATGTGTCTGGCGGTTCCCGGAAAAGTGATTTCCATCGAAGAAAAAATAGAGAATTCTCCTCAGATGGCCGAAGTGGATTTTGCCGGCGTGGTGCAGAAGGTCTGTATCGATTGGTTACCGGATGTAAAGATCGGGGATTATGTCATCGTGCATGTTGGCTTTGCCCTCAACAAAATTGATGAAAAAGAAGCCGAGGAAACTCTCAAATTGCTAAAGGAAATGGGTGATCTGGAGTGAAATGGGATCTGAAGGAAATCTTGTATGAAATATATCGACGAATATCGTGATGCGCAGGCCGTAAAACGATTATCGGCGCAGATCAAAAAATTAATGACCAGAGAGTGGACCATTATGGAGATTTGCGGCGGGCAAACTCATTCGATTCTGAAATATGGGATGGAAGAATTACTACCTGCTGAGCTGACCATTGTCCATGGTCCGGGATGTCCGGTGTGCGTTACTCCTCTGGAGATGATCGATAAGGCTATTGCTATTGCCCAGCAACCCAACGTTATTTTTACTTCTTTCGGGGACATGCTGCGAGTGCCCGGTTCTCGGCTGGATCTTCTGTCAGTAAAGGCAGAAGGAGGAGAGATACGAATGGTTTATTCTCCACTGGAGGCGGTAAAGATAGCCGAGAATAATCATGATAAAAAAGTAGTATTTTTTGCTATAGGCTTTGAGACTACCGCACCGGCGAATGCCATGGCTGTTCTGGAAGCGAAGAGAAAACAATTGAAAAATTTTTCAATCCTTTCCGCCCAGGTGTTGGTACCACCTGCTATAGAGGCCATACTTTCCTCAAAAAATTCGCGCGTGCAGGGATTTTTGGCTGCCGGCCATGTCTGCACGGTGATGGGTTTTGAAGAATATATTCCACTGGCAGAAAAGTACAAAGTACCGATTGTAGTGACGGGATTTGAGCCATTGGATATTATGGAAGGAATTTATCTGGCGATTAAACAATTGGAAGAAAATCAGTATGAGGTGGAAAATCAATACCGGCGGGTGGTGAAAAGGGAGGGGAATCGGGCTGCCCAGAAAATGATGCAGGAAGTATTTGAGCCTGTCGATCGCAATTGGCGGGGAATCGGTTGTATTCCTAACAGTGGCTTAAAATTGCGCTCTGCCTTCATGGCTTATGATGCTGAACATCTCTTCAGGGTCGATGCGATTCATACAGATGAAACAACGGAGTGTATGGCTGGAGAAGTGTTGCAAGGCCTCAAAAAGCCATTAGAATGTCCGTTGTTTGGTAAAGCCTGCACCCCAGAACACCCGGTTGGGGCGCCGATGGTTTCTTCAGAAGGGGCCTGTGCGGCCTATTTCCGTTACCGAAAATAAAATTAATTGATAAAATGGATTCCGATATGAATAAGAACGATCAAATCGATCTATCAGCCGGCATGGTGTGTCCGCTGCCGATGAGTGAATATGAGCGGGTTTTACTGGCCCATGGTGGCGGAGGAACACTCTCCCATCAATTGCTGCAGAAAATGATCTTTCCGCAGTTTGATAATGAACTCCTGCGGACTGAGCACGATGGCGCAATTTGGGAAGTCAACGGAATGAGATTGGCTTTTTCTACCGACTCTTATGTAGTGAAGCCGATTTTTTTTCCGGGGGGAAACATTGGTGAGCTGGCGGTTTACGGAACGGTAAATGATTTAGCTGTGTGCGGGGCCCAACCACTCTATCTCTCAGTCGGTTTTATTATAGAAGAAGGATTTTTAATGGAAGATTTCTGGAGAATAGTGCAGGCCATGAAAAAAGCAGCTGAAACTGCTGGAGTAAAAATTGTTACCGGAGACACCAAGGTGGTCGAGCGCGGTAAAGGTGATAAAATTTATATAAACACTTCAGGAGTGGGGTTGGTCTATGAGGGGGTTAATATTTCGCCGGATCAGATTCGCAGGGGCGATAAGATTATTCTAAATGGGCGAATCGCGGAACATGGTATGGCCATTTTATCCGCCAGAGAAGAATTCAAATTTCAGACCTCTGTAAAAAGCGACAGCGCACCACTGAATGGATTAATTGCTGAGATTCTACAGGTTTGTCCGGAAATTTCCATGATGCGCGACCCCACCCGCGGCGGAATTTCCAGTGCCTTGAACGAAATCGCCCGCACCGCACAGAAAGGAATCAGATTGGAGGAAAAACAGATTCCTATCACAGAAGAAATAAAAGCGATCTGCGAAATCTTTGGATTTGATCCCCTGTATGTGGCCAATGAAGGGAAAGTTCTGATATTTGTCCCTCCTTCTAAAATCACTCAAGTTTTGCAAGTGATGCATCGACATCCTTATGGAAAGGAAGCAGCCGTAATTGGAGAAGTAGTGGATGATCATCCTGGACGGGTAATCATGAAAACTCTGATTGGCAGTAACCGGGTGGTGGACATGATCTCAGGTGAACAACTTCCTCGAATTTGTTAAGCACCCTTTCGTAAATTAGTGATCTTTAAAAAATTCTATAGAATGTATCAAGGTTCAACACAGGATGGTATCATATCACGGAGAACGAAATAACGATTAATCTGGTTGGTTTTGTAAGTAAGGGTTCCTGGCTGTCCGGACCGAGAAAATATCCTGTTATATTCAATATGATTAGCGTTCTTTTTCTACATGGATGTAAGCTGAATAATTGTCTGTACGATTTTTCTGATTTTTCTTAATAAAGAAGGTCCCGTTTGATCGACGGGACCTTACTGTTGAATCAATTGCCGCGTTATTTTTTTTCAGGTTTCTCGATAAATTTCCAGCCGCCCACCATGGATGAGGTAGTTCCCCTTTCTTCGATATAATCATGATAAAAAACGAGATAGATATGAATCATTGCAAAAATGACAAAAAACCACATCATCATATGATGCCACTGGCGTACGGCAAAATCGCCACCCATCAGGGGAACGATCCAGGCGAATAATTGTGGGAACCAGCTTTTACTCATTGCCGCGTACAATCCGAAACCAGTTGTTGCTTGAAATAAAAAAACTAGAAAAGTCAAGAAGTAAGTAAATCCGGCAAGAGTATTATGTCCAATGGATTTTAATGGTTGTTTGCATATCTGTAATACATCCAGACATAAGACATGGATAATTTCTTTCCAGTGCTGTGAAGAGTAAGGGATAAAGTTTTTCCAGCTTGCGAAAGTATTTCCCACAAATCCCCAATAGATTCGGAACAGAAAATTAAAGAAGAAGATAAAAGCGAACATAAAATGCAGAAAGCGTACCGTTCCGAACCAGTATTGATAGGAGGCTTCAGCAGAACTGTGAATGGCAATGGGTGAACCGATCAAATAGCCGGTAACGGCCAGTACTGTAACGCACAGGGCGTTGATCCAATGGTACAAACGAACTGGAAGTTCCCATACATAAATTTGATAGTATTCAGCATATTTGGTGCTTGTTTTCGCCATTATTGACCCTCCTATAATACTTTCACCTGGTTTAGGTGCTTACCTTCTGGATCGTAGAGATGAACAGCGCAGGCCAGACAGGGATCGAAGGAATGAATTGTTCTCAGGATTTCCAGTGGCTGCTCAGAATTAGCTACAGGAGTATCCAGAAGTGAAGCTTCGTAGGGGGAACGGTTGCCATTCGCATCGCGGGGGGAAGCATTCCAGGTGCTAGGAACGACCAACTGATAATTATCGATTTTCTGATCCTTAATGACAATCCAATGCGCCAGCGCACCGCGTGGAGCTTCGGAGAGACCTACTCCTTTGCATTCAGCTGGCCAGGTTTCTGGCTTCCATCTATTACCGTTGAACATTCGGGAATCACCGTTTTTGATATTTGTGATCAGTTCATTGTTGAAATCCTTCATCCAGTGAGCAATTAGCTTGGTTTCCAAACCACGGGCAGCTGTTCTCCCGAGAGTGGAGAATAGAGCGGTGAGTGGCGCACCCAGCATCTGGAGAGTGTCATTCACCACCTGTTTGACATCATCATTTCCCGCCGCGTAGGCTACCAGTAGACGGGCCAGTGGACCGACCTCCATGGGATGATCTTTCCAGCGAGGTGTTTTTAACCAGCTATACTTTTCAGTCACATTTAATTGTTCGTAAGGAGGAGTAGGCCCGGTAAAGTTAAATTCAGTTTCACCATCCCAGGGATGCAGAGAAGTCTTGTCATCTCCTTTATACTTATACCAGGAATGAGTAACATATTCCCGGACCTGATCGGAATCATCACCTTTCACCTCATGAACTTCATTTAAATTTCGGTTTAAAATGGCTCCTCGTGGAAATTTAAAGTTTGCGGGATTATTATATCCATTGGTTGGAAGGTCACCATAAGCTAAATAGTTGGGGAGTCCACCACCAACAAAAAACCAGTCTTTATAATATCCTGCAACTGCCAATAGATCAGGAATATACACCTGTTCCACAAAGTCAATGGCATCATCAATCAGCTGGCTGACTTTGGCTAATCTCTCGGCATTGAGGGCGTTGGCATCGTCAGTATTAATAGAGCAAGGGGCCCCACCGACCAGATAGTTGGGATGTGGATTTTTCCCACCAAAGATGGTATGAATCTTAACAATCTCCTTTTGCCATTCCAGTGCGTCCAGGTAGTGGGAGACAGCTATCAGATTAACCTCTGGAGGCAACTTGTACGCCGGATGTCCCCAGTATGCATTGGCAAATATTCCCAGTTGCCCACTCTCTACAAAAGTCTTGATTCGGTTCTGTACCTCTTTAAAATAACTACCGGAATTTTTAGGATAAGGAGACAAACTCTGGGCTATCCGACCCGCTTCGGCGGGGTCTGCCTTCAGTGCACTCACTACATCCACCCAGTCCAGGGCGTGTAAATGATAAAAATGAACGACGTGATCCTGCACATATTGAGTGCAAAACATTAAATTCCGGATCAATTCGGCATTCGGTGGAACTTCAATACCCAGAGCATTTTCTACGGCCCGCACTGAAGCCAGGGCGTGAACAGTAGTACATACTCCACAGGCTCTTTCTACAAAAGCCCACGCATCTCGCGGATCTCGACCTTTTAAAATAATTTCGAATCCCCTCACCATGGTGCCAGAGGAATAGGCGTCAGTTATCTTACCATTCTTTACTTCAGCCTCTATTCGGAGGTGTCCTTCGATACGAGTAATTGGATCAACAACAATACGGGTTGACATTATTCACCTCCTTTCTGCCCTTTGGCAGAGGTTAATTCCTGGTCTTTTACACTATGTTCCATCTCTTCCTTGATAATTCTCCGTTTGCGGATATTGGTTGTAATCGCATGGGCCGCAATGCCAGCGGCGGTTCCTAGGCCTAAAACCATGCCAATCTTATCTGCGGTGGTTTCAATTCCAAATCCTGGGAATGAAGCCAGATGGCGATAAAATGGACCATTATCCCAGAAATTGGCTTCACTACAACCAATGCAACCATGTCCGGATTGGATCGGGTAACTTACCCCGTCATTCCAGCGTATGATTCCGCAAGAATTATAGGTGACCGGTCCGCGGCATCCCATTTTATAAAGGCAGTATCCCTTTTTAGCATTTTCATCATCAAAGGTTTCGACAAACAGACCGGCATCATAGAAAGGCCGTCGATAACAGGAGTCATGCACCCGCTTGGAGTAAAAAGCCTTCGGTCGTTTTAACCCATCCAGCTGAGGAATTCGATTAAAGGCCAGATAATGCACTACCACTCCCGCCATGACTTCGGCGATCGGTGGACAGCCAGGAACATTTATTATTGGTTTGTGAGTAATGATTTTATAAATCGGAGTCGCACCGGTGGGATTAGGATTCGCAGCCTGAATACAGCCATTGGAAGCGCAGCTTCCCCAGGCAATGATAGCGGCCGCACCTTCCCCCGCTTCTTTGACAATATCCAGAGCAGTCTTTCCACCGATGGTACAATATATCCCACCGTCTTTTGTGGGAACCGAACCCTCCACCAACATCAGATAATTACCATAATGATTCTTCATAGTATGATGTAAAGCTTCTTCCGCTTGTTTTCCAGCGGCAGCCTGCAGAGTTTCTGAATAATCTAATGAGATCTTGTCCAGCAAAATGTCAGCTACAATCGGGTGAGAAGATCGGATGAAAGATTCACTACAGCAGGTGCACTCTTGAAAATGGAACCAAACCACCGGCGGACGTGCTTTAGTTTCTAAGGCTCTGACTACTTTCGGCAGTCCACTGGCATGGATACCGGCCGCAGCGGTAATATAGGAGCAAAATCTTAAAAAATCCCGCCGTGAATATCCCCTGGCCAGAATTTCTTCTAATATGGTTCGAGGTTTGGTGGGCATATAAGTCCTCCTCGTTTAGAAATGGAAAGGAAATTTTAATCTATCTAATGGCCTGATGAAAAGGCTCTTATGGTATAAAATCACTCAGAAGAAAGGATGAATTCATAAAAGGTTAATTAAAGCAAGCGCATTTCCATGATTAAAGAAATTGTCGAAAACCCAGAAATTTTCTCTTTTTTGGAAACATCAATTGGTATTTCACAAATCGTTGTAAAAAATTTAATAAAATAAATGAGAATGTCAAGAAAAAAATTAATAAAATGTAATATTATATCTTAATATTAAATATTGTGAAACTTTTATTTTAATAAACTGCATTAATTTTCTCCATGAAATATGAATATTATCCTGTTTACTTTTAGGATCATAAAATTTAACAACCACTTGAATAGGAACGAAGAGCGATAAATATCAGGCGATAATGAAACATTCGATATCGATTACTGCTCGATGATGATCAGTCTTTCTTCCTTAGGGACAATCTCTCCCACTATCATGGCGGCTATTTCTCCTTGTAGAAAAAAATCCTTACATTTTTTTGAATGCCTGGTACCGAGAAAAAGGTCTAATGAAAGTTTAATGGCTATAAAAAACTCTAAATGCCAGGTTTTCATCCGATCAGTTAGTTTCCATACAGGAAATGAATTTTTTAGATTTTCCATTGTACCTCCGAATATGGGTATGGGCTCTGTAAAATTTTTAAAGATAGGAAAAATGAAATATTTCTAGTTTTTTCCGGCTGGTTTTTAAGAACGATGAATAATTTCCTGCTGATGACTCAAAAAACCAGAGTCGGTGAGCTCAGTGCAGGAAATGACTTTGTATTGTTGTATGGTTTCTGAAACATTTTTTCAATCGATCCATCACCGGCCTGATGGGTGGCTCTAATTTCTCAGATAATTTTTCATTTTTTCAAGTATTCGTTAAAATCCCTGTCCGCAGGTGTTGGATTAAAATTAAAACCTCTCCAATCCGCGCAGAATTATTTTGAATCGTTTTTTAGGAGGGGTTTAGGCAGTTACTGCAGGACCTTAATTTATTTCTTGATCTTGTACATTATATTGGCAAAAACAGAAATGCTATTAAAACTTTTATTTATCCAGAATTTCTCGAACTTGAGATAAAAATTTTTCTGGCAGAAAAGGTTTTTGCAGGAAATCCAGCTGTTCTTCGATGAAATTTTGGTGAGTGGGTATTTCGTCCGTATATCCCGAAATATAAAGCACTTTCAGGTTTGGTCGGTCTTTTTTAATTTCGGTCGCCAGTTTTTTTCCACTGATTCCGGGCATCACGATATCCGTGATCATCAAATCAATGGTCTGCCCATAATTTTTCGAAATTTCCAGAGCGGTTTCACCCCGGGAAGCTTCTAATACCTGGTATCCCTTTTCATTCAGAACGCGAGTGGCTAATTCGCGCACCATCTGCTCATCTTCGACTAATAAAATTGTTTCTTTCCCCTCCAGCGATTTATTCGATTTGGGAGGTGCAGATACCTGTGGAATTTGTTCCCATATTCGGGGAAAGTGGATTTTAAAGGTAGTGCCTTTTCCCATTTCACTGTCGACCCAGATAAATCCTTCACTCTGTTTTACGATACCGTAAACAGTTGATAAACCCAGACCTGTTCCCTTTCCGTATTCCTTGGTGGTGAAGAACGGTTCAAAAATATGTCCTAATGTTTCTTCATCCATTCCTTTGCCGGTATCCATGACGGTGAGGGTGACATAATCTCCAGCCGGTTGAACGGGTATGTTTTTGTGTAAATATTCTTTTTCCAATAAGGTATTAGCGGTTTCGATTGTGAGTCTGCCGCCATTGGGCATGGCATCTCTGGCGTTAACCGCCAGGTTCATGATCACCTGCTCGATCTGGCCGGGATCCGCTTTAATTACCCCCAGATTGGGATCCAGAATAAGGATGAGTTCAATATCCTCGCCAATCAATCGCCGCAGCATTTTATTGATATCCATCACGATGGTATTCAGATTAATTAGCTTTGGCTGTAACAATTGCCGGCGACTGAATGCCAGGAGTTGATTGGTCAGTCGTGATGCTTTCTCACCGGCCTGTTTGATTTGTTTGATATCTTTAATGAGAGGGTCGTCAGAGGGAAGGCGATGCAGAATCAGATCGCTGTAGCCATTGATGATAGTCAGAAGGTTATTAAAATCATGGGCCACACCGCCAGCCAATCGACCGATCGCTTCCATTTTCTGAGCCTGCCGAAATTGCTCTTCCAATAATTTTTGTTGCGTATTGTCAAACAGATATCCCTTTATCTCCGTCAGATTTCCATCTTCATCGAATTTTCCAGCCATATTGGCGATGATATACACCGTGCGACCGTCTCGTCGGCGCAGTTCCATTTGATGATATTCTAGCTTTTGTTTCTCTTTAATTAAGTTCAAAAATTTTTGTCGATCGGCAGGAGTGGGATACAAGCTGACGACATTGGTTGCCAGTGCCTCTTCGCGGGAAGTGAATCCAAAAATTTTCAGAAAAGCTGGGTTACAGGCCATCAACCGGCCGTCGGCTGTGGAAATATAATCGCCAGTTAAATCTTCCTCAAAGAATTGACGGTAGCGTTCTTCGCTCTCATAACGAGATTTTTCAGCCTGCAATCGCTCTTTTACTTCGCGCTGCAATTCCTGATGGGCTTGTGCGTTCCTCAGGGCAATAGCCGCATAAGAGGCAAAAGTTTCCGCCAACGATAAATCGTCCTCGGAAAATAACGACCCGGATCGACTCAAACACATCGCTCCTAAAACGCTTTCCTGTAAAATAAATGGTGCCGCAATCACATTTTGCGAATCGCTGTTGCTTTCAATGCTGCTGTGGCATTTTCCATTTTTCAATTCTTGGGGATTAAATATCATCCCTTTTCTGGCTTTAATAGCCAAATTGGTACAGTTCTCCTCGACGGAAAGTGAAGGTGTGCTCTTGGCCATCATATCGGAATTGAGATCGACAACTGGCCGGAGTTTCTGACCATGATCGCTCAGAATATAAATGATGCAGCTGGATGCATTCAAAATGGTTTTTGCTCGGATGGCGATCTGGGTAAGTACTTCCTTCAAATTGAGACTGGCGCTGATGTGGCGAGCAGTCTCTAACAGCATTTCACTCTGTTTAATCTTTATCTTTAAGATATCTTCCGCCTGTTTTCGACCGGTAATCTCGCGGATAACCGCTACCGAACCACTATAATTATCTTGTTGAAAAGTGGGGGATACTTTGGCAGAGTACCAGACTTTTTTATCATCTGGTCCCAGGCAAAACTCATATTCCGCAATTATTCCATCTTTGTTAAGATCTAAAATTTCTTGAAATTTTTTGTGCGTGTGTTCTGGAAGTACTTCATTGAATTTCTTTCCTACTACAGTGTCGGTCGAAATTGAGAATCCATTTTGGTGAACATAGGCACTCATAATCGTCCCTTGTTCATTGAACAGGAAGACAGTATCCACCATGGATGATAAAATGGCATTCAGTTTTTTTTCGGATTCTATTACGACCTTTTCAGCTATTTTTCGCTCGGTGATATCGCGGGCAATACCCTGACTGCCGATGAAACTGTTGGTTTGTGGATTATCTGTGCTATAAAGTCCTTCAGCCTCTAATAGGAATACCGGTTCTTCATATAAGCCTTTGGCATGAATATCAAATGGAACATATTTATGATTCTTGGTTTTTAGACGAATCTCAAAGTAACGGGTTCGTCGATCACCGGTTCGTCTTTCGTTCACTCGATAACGGGCTCTTTCACAATCGTCAGGATGTATTAATTCGAAGATATTTTTTCCAATGAGTTCGGCTGGATCATAGCCATACTCCCGGATACTGTCGCTGATAAAAGTGATTCGCGCCTGCCTGTCCACACGATAGATAATATCTGGAACCGCACGGATGATGGAATGCAACTGTTTCTGAGAGGTTCTTAACTGTTCTTCCATCTTTTTCCGCTCACTGACATCACGTACGATTCCCTGCACAATTTTTTGTTTTCCAACTTTAAAGATACTGGAAGATACCTCTGCGGTAAAGGTCTGACCCGATTTTTTTAAGAAATCAATTTCAAATTCTGTTGCTCCGGATTCCTGAATCTGGGCAAATGCTTCAGCTGATTTTTTCCAGGCTTGAGGGGGATGTAAATCTTTAATGTTTAATTTCAGTAATTCGGTTTTTTTATATTCAAATAATTTTATTGCTTTTTTATTGACGTCAATAATTTTCCCGTCTAGGTCGTGAATGAAAATGGCATCATTGGAATGGTCGAATAAATTGCGATAACGCAAGGCAAAAATTTTTCGTTGGTTGAGTTTTATTTGCAACTGGCGCTGATGTGCGTGCGTGAGTAAATGATGTCGCTCTGATTCTTTTCTATCGACTGCCATATTATCTTTTAAAACATTTATCTTTTTATATTCTCGGTATGTAATTGGATTTCTTGAAATTAATTAACAAATAGTTATGGTATAACCCTGAGGGTCAATACATCGGCAAAATGATTATTTTGATTTATTGATTTTTATTTAATCAGGAATATTTTTCTGATTTGAAGGGAGATTAAATAGATTTCTTCTTTATTTTTTAGCAATTACAAGCTAATTTTGAGCACATTTTATACGATACGTTGTGAGAACTTTTTTACAACAGTTTAAGATTAAAGCTGTAATAAATTTGAATCAGCACAATATTAGGTAAGCGCTTATCTTATAGTGATAGATTACCAGAGAGGTGCCGGAGTGGTTGATTGAGATCCCGCCAGGGCGGGAAAAACCGTTGGAGGGTAAGGGTGGAGGGAATCAGAATTTGAGTTAATGGAGAGGTGCCAGAGTGGTTGATTGGGACGGTCTCGAAAACCGTTGAGCCCATTTTGGGTTCCGAGGGTTCGAATCCCTCCCTCTCCGCTAGATTAAGATAAAGGAAAAAAAGTGGCTCTGGGTGAGAAGCTATTTTTTTGTTTTAAATTTATCTCTTTTTCTCCGATAAAATACAATTCATAGTTGATACTTACTAATCTTGGTTGAACGGGGCGGTCTCGCCGCGTAAGCGGTCACTTCGTGAAAAACCGTTTTCCGGTGTAAATTGGAAGGTGGGTTCTCACGAAGTGATCCCTGTGGGAGAATCCCTCCCTCTCCGCNAGATTAAGATAAAGGAAAAAAAGTGGCTCTGGGTGAGAAGCTATTTTTTTGTTTTAAATTTATCTCTTTTTCTCCGATAAAATACAATTCNNAGTTGATACTTACTAATCTTGGTTGAACGGGACGGTCTCGCCGCGTAAGCGGTCACTTCGTGAAAAACCGTTTTCTGGTGTAAATTGGAAGGTGGGTTCTCACGAAGTGATCCCTGTGGGAGAATCCCTCCCTCTCCGCTAGATTAAGATAAAGGAAAAAAAGTGGCTCTGGGTGAGAAGCTATTTTTTTGTTTTAAATTTATCTCTTTTTCTCCGATAAAATACAATTCCAAGTTGATACTTACTAATCTTGGTTGAACGGGNCGNTCTCGCCGCGTAAGCGGTCACTTCGTGAAAAACCGTTTTCTGGTGTAAATTGGAAGGTGGGTTCTCACGAAGTGATCCCTGTGGGAGAATCCCTGCCTCTCCGCCAGAGGAGTTAATGGTTTATAATTTACAGTGTACAATTGTTTTTTATTTCTGGAGTGGTTGATCGGGTCCTGCCAAAGCGGGAAAAACCGTGAAATATTTTATATATTAGATTTTATATTTTAGAGTGGGATGGGAGAGGTTTTGCCGGTCATTCCGTTTTATTCTTTAAATATTATATCTGAAATAGCTTTTAGCTTTTCTTAAAAAATTATGATTATTGCGTTAAAACCCCAGATGTGAAAACCCATACCGCGCCGGCAGCCAATAATAACAGTAAGGTCAGGTATCTTATGAATTCACCTTTGGTCATTGCTGGACGATTTTTTATCCAATTTTTCGCTGCCTTATCCCCAAAAGCAAATGCATCACCACATTTTGGACATATATAGTTAGGCGGATGATCGGCCGGACGTAATCGGCGATGACAACTGGGGCATAGAAATGTGGCTTTATACCACTGTCGCCAGACCCGATCATCTTTCATGATGAGGTAATCTATCCTTTTCCGAAGGATCACCACAAAATAAGCCAATACCAGCAGAATGATTAAAACATAGTAGCGAGTGGAATATGTTAAAATGGTTGACCAGACGGATTGAATGATTTGTTCGATCATCCCCTGAACTCCTTAACCAAAACTGATTCACCCATATCATCGTCTAAAATCGCTTTTTCTTAACAGCAATAGAAAAAATCAGAGGATGAACGGAAGAGGTAGGTGCACTTTTTTTGGATAAAAGATTACCCAGGATTGGCAAATTTAAAGCCAGTTTAGAACCGTAAGCAAAGCCCCCGCCTTATGTATTGCAAATTATAAACTATTAACTATCAACTATTAACTCGCTTTTCGGGGCTGGGACACCAGTCTTTAAAAGGGCAGGAGGGGCATAATGGTTTTCTGGCCTGGCAAATTCGCCGACCAAACAGGATGGCCGCATTGCTAAAATAAGTCCATTCCTCAACAGGAAGCGATTGCATAAGGTCGGCTTCAATCTTTTCCACATCGGTCGCCTCCGATAGCTTTAATCGGTTTGCTACCCGTTTTACATGGGTATCCACGGCAATCCCCTGCTGAATACCGAAAGCATTTCCTAACACCATCGCAGCCGTCTTCCGACCCACTCCCGGGAGTTGCACTATTTGATCTATATTCCGTGGAACTTCACCACCAAATTCCTGCACTAATTTTTGACAGCAGGCTTTTAGCGATTTCGCCTTATTACGGTAAAAACCAGTTGGCCGGATATCCTGCTCCAATTCTTCCTGTGAAACCTCGATGAATTTGTGAGGAGTAGGATACTTTTTAAATAAGCTGGCCGTCACCTGGTTCACTCTTTCATCAGTGCATTGGGCTGACAGAATAACCGCTACTAAAAGCTGGAAAGCATTATTGAATTTCAGTTCCAGCTTTGCCTCGGGGTAAAGTTCTTTAAAATTCTGCAATACTTTTTGGATCTCCTTTTGCTTTGACATGCTTTCTTCATCCTCAATTTATAATCAATTATTTAAATTTATCATTCGGTCGCGGTATGATGCAAATTGATCGTCAGAATTGTTTTATTACTTCTGAGGCTATTCATTCATGCTGCAATATGATTTGCCTTATTCTTTAAATTCAATTAATTTAAGACCGATTTTAAAATGCTATGCCTGCGACCTTTATTAAATCTTATGTTTTTATTAACATCAGTGAACTCAATTCAAGGTTTGGTAATAGGTAAATTTTCAAATGACAGACTGGATTAAATATCGCCAATTATTCCCGCACGTTTCACATCGCATTTATCTGAATCATGCCGGGATTGCCCCTTTTAATCTGCGAGGGAGAGCTGCCTTATTGGATTTTGTGGAAAAACGCCTTGATAAGGATATCGAATTCTGGCCAGCTGCTCTGGAAAAAAAGGCTTATTTTGTTGAACTTATTGCTCGATTCATTAATGCCTCGAAAGATCATATTGCTTTGGTGACAAACACCTCAGCCGGGCTGAACATCCTGGCACTGGGATTATCCTGGAAGAAAGGTGATCGGATTTTATTGAATGATTTCGAGTTCCCATCCAACGTGATTCCTTTTACCAATTTAAAAAGGCTGGGAGTGGAAATTGATTGGGTACATCATCGTGAGGGGATAATCGATATTGATGACATCCGTAAAAAAATTACGCCTCGTACCCGACTGCTCTCTATCAGCATGGTAGAATTCATCAACGGATATCGAAATGATATAAAGACTATTGGAAAGATGTGTCATGAACACGGAATCATCTTTTCGGTGGATGCCATTCAGGCCCTGGGAGCTTTGAAGGTGGATGTGCAGGAGATGGAAATTGATTTCATGTCCAGTGCCGGACATAAATGGCTAATGTGGCCGGCCGGATTAGGCTTTATCTACATCTCACCTCGTATTTTTAATGAAGTCTATCCTGCTCAGGCCGGCTGGTTGAGTTTACAAAATCCTTTTGATTTCTTAAATTATGATCAACCGTTTGCACCCACTGCCCAGCGCTTTGAGCCGGGGGTATTTAATACCATGGGAGTCATGACGGCGATACCCACTCTGGAAATGATGTTGGAAATCGGGATAGAAGCTATTGAGCAGAAAATCCTGGGCAATTCTAAATTTTTAATTCAACTGGTGCAGGAAAATGGATATAAGATTTATGGTTCCACAGTTGAACAGCATCTCTCAGGAATCGTTACTTTTTATCATCCTCGTGCCGAAGAATTATTTCCCTATCTTAAAACCCAACAGGTTTTTGTCTCACTGAGAGATGGGAAAATAAGAGTGTCGCCACATTTTTATAATAATGAATCTGATTTACAGACCTTCATGGAAAAAGTAAAAAAGTTTGAGGAATAAAAAAATTTTAGCGAAGCTGTGCCGATAATAAATTTAACGACCAACTGGGAGAATTTCCAATGAAACAAACATTCTGGAAAAAACTCTTTACGGGTGCCATGATGGGTTTGGCTACCGGCATTGTAGTGTGGATTCTCACTCAGCTTATTTTTAATCCGTTCTTTTTTCGCACGGAATCGCAAACCTACGATTGGAGAGTCCGGCTGGCTACGGAGCCACCTGCAAATCCCATCGATGATATTGTAATTGTCGATATCGACGAACGCAGCATTCAGAAATTGGGAAGCTATCATCATTGGACACGCGATTACTGGAGTAAGCTAATCAGTTTTCTGGATAGTGCCGGTGTTAAAATGATTGGACTGGATGTGATTTTTGATCCCAATCCCCGACATCCCGAAGAAGACCTCAAATTGCAGAAAACCATTGCCGACGCCGGTAATGTCTGCCTGGCTTTTTATTTCTCCATGGCCGATGAAAAAAACTTTCGACCAGCTATGGTAAATGAACCGGAAAATTTGGATTATAAACGCTTTATGTACGAAGTTCCGGATGAACTTTCCTTAAATTTAATGTCGCAGGATCGCTTCGAACCCAGTTACCCGGTTTTTTTGAATGCTAGCTATACGGCTGGATTTGTGAGTCTCTTTGCTGATCCGGATGGCATTATCCGAAGGATTCCACTATTATTGCGATTTAATCAGCATGTATATCCTGCTTTCCCTTTCCAGATATTTTTGAAAATAAAGGGAATAAAAGAGATTGATTATCTGGGGAATAAAAGCCACCTCCTGCTCAGAGCCGATGATCAATCTCAAATTTCTATTCCTATCGATATCCATGGTCAGATGTTGATTCGATATGCTGGTGGTTTTAACTCTTTCCGTTACATCTCTTTTTATGATGTGTTGAGTAATAACATCGATGCCAATTATTTCAAAGACAAAATTGTGCTGGTGGGTTCTTCTCTGGCGGGTTTCTATGATCTGCGCTCCACCCCTCTTCAACCGGCTTTTCCAGGTGTGGAGATTAATGCAAACATCATTTATCAGCTTCTCAATCAGCGATTTATTTATCAGATGAGTTCTTTTTCTAGATTCTTGCTGGTTCTAATCATAGCGATTCTGTCTGGAGCTGTTCTTATTTTTCTGAGACCACTGGGCAGCGTCATCTATAGTGTGGTTTTTGTCTTTCTGGTAATTTTGATTGGTGTATATGCCCTGGAGAATTTTTCTTTCTGGCTTCCTCTTATTCCCCTGCTGCTCACCGTGGTAATTGCTTTTTCGATTAATTATGTCTATCGCTATCTGTTCGAAGAAAAAGATAAACGACAGATCAGAAAGATTTTCTCTCATTATGTTTCTCCCTCGGTCGTGGAAATACTTTTAAAGAATCCCGATATGGTCAAATTGGGAGGAGAAAAAAAGTTCTGCACAGTCTTATTTTCCGATATTGTCGGTTTTACCAGTTTATCGGAGACCATGGAACCGACCAAACTGGTGCATTTGCTTAACGATTATATGACCAGCATGACCAACGTTATTTTTCAAAACAAGGGGATGTTGGATAAATATGAAGGTGATGCAATCATGGCGGTTTTTGGGGCGCCGGTGGAGATTCCCGAGAGTCCTGAGTTGGCCTGCAATGCGGCACTGGATATGCAAAAACAATTGAAGATGTTAGTGGAATACTGGAAGAAAATAGGTCGCCCGGCCCTGCAAACCCGAATCGGAATTAACTCGGGCGATATGGTGGTGGGGAACATGGGTTCTGATACGCGTTTTGATTATACGGTGGTCGGAGACGCGGTGAACCTGGCTTCTCGCCTGGAAAGCGCGAATGAAGTCTATAATACTCATATCATGATCGGTGAACAGACCTATGCCAAAGTACAGGACAAATTTATCACCCGCCCGCTCGACTTGCTACGGGTCAAAGGCAAGAAAACGCCGGTAAGAGTCTATGAATTAATCGCCAGAAAAGAGGATAAATTACCAACAGGTTATTCAGAAATGATCCAGGAATATCACCAAGGGTTTAAGGAATATTTGCAGCGAAATTGGAATAACGCCATTCAACATTTCCAGAAAGCGCTGCACTTTGTTCCGGATGACGGACCTTCCAAACTCTATCTGGAGAGATGCCGCGAATTTTCACAGAATCCTCCCGGTGCCAATTGGGATGGGGTGTATGTGATGCAGACGAAATAGAGAAGATTAGAGATAATACAAGAGACAAGAGACAAGAGACAAGAGCCAAGAGACAAGATACAAGATACAAGATACAAGATACAAAATACAAAGTACAAAATACAAAATACCAGAGATAGACTATATATTATAAAATCTAAAATCTAAAATATAAAATTTTGTTTCAGGGTTAGCTAATTTTGCGGGAGAAGATGGGAACGGGGTCATCCAGGGCGAGAGTTTCTTTGATCCAGAAGGGCTCGCCATATTTTACACCAGCCATCCATCCATAATGCCGGGCGCGAAACTCCACAGATTCTAAAAACCATTGGGAGGAAATGAAAGTTTGCTCCTCCGGCCATTCCGGATTGTAAAATTGGGATTTGTAAGCTTTCAATGCTTTATATTTTATTGGGAATTCCTGGCTGATATCAATCACAAAATTTGGGGTGAATTCGTATTTGGCCATGTAATAGATCACCCGAAACGGCCGATGAACCGGTATCTCAGGTAGTATCTTTTTCACTCCTGCATAAAACCAGGATTCAGTTACCAGCTGACTGGCATGGATGTGATCAGGATGGCGATCGTCAAAATAAGGGGCAAAGAGAAGGACAGGGCGCGTCTGACGGATGAACTGGATGAGTTTGTTTCTATTTTCGAGATTGACTTCAATATGGCCATCGGGTAAGTGAAGATTTGTGCGAAAATCAAGTTTTAATATGCGACTGGCAGCAGCGGCTTCTCTGGCGCGTTGAACTACCGTTCCACGACTGCCCAATTCCCCTGCGGTGAGATCGATGATCCCGGTGTGATATCCTAAATTTTTAAGCTTGAATAAAGTGCCACCACACCCCAGCTCTACATCATCAGGGTGAGGGCCAAAAGCGAGAATGTCAAGTCTTGGAAGTTTGGGCTTCATACGGTCTGATGTATTATTAAATAATCAGGTTAAATTGGTATAGCGGTTCTTTGAGATTTAGTTACTGTTAAGGTTTTGTTTTCTTAATTCAATATTAAATGCAGCTAACCGAACTTCCTCCGGTCGTAGGGCGATGATAAAGTGATTCTCCGGCACTTCATTCCATGCCAGTTGAGGATTTATTTTTTCAGAAGAGATGACCAGGGCCTCTGGTAAACAGGTATAGAACAACGAACGGTTACGCCGGAAGCCAATGATAAATTCACCATTTGTCAACACAAAATTCAATGCTAATTGATCGAGATGCTGAGGTTCAGTTAAGGCAATTACTTCATGAATGACGCTGTAGATAATATTCAAGCTGCAGTAGATGTCACATTTTTGAGATTTTTTAAATAAATACATAAAGTATTTAAAGAAAAATTCACTGTCGGTAGTGCCTTTGCTATCGGCAGCGAGATGCTTTGCTAATTTCGTTCCCAATTGCTTTTTATAATGGGGCAGGTTCGGAATATTTCCGTTATGCATAAAGATCCATTCATCGTGCACAAAAGGGTGGGTGTTTTCCCAGCTGATTTCTCCCTGCGATTTTCGTCGCACATGTGCAAATAATAGATCTGTGACAATCTTTTCTGCCGTTTTTTGGTAACGTGAGTCTTTAAACGCTGGTTTGGGTTGTTTAATGAGTTCAATAGTTGATCCATTACGATAGGCAAATCCCCACCCATCCGGATTGGGTCGCTGAGAAATATCCTTAATGCTCTGTTGCAACAAACAGTTGTCGGCAGTGAGAATCCAGTCCGATAAATTTACCGCTTTCTTACCCCAGTAAACCAAAAAGCGACACATGAACACCCGATCGTTAAATTCATCCTTATTATTTGTACTAAAAGTTTAAATCGCATAAAAAGATGATGCAAGTACAGAAAAAAATAACTGTCTCGCTATTTTTTTACTCTTTTTATTAATCAATGATTTTTTGAGAAGAGGGCGAGTTGATTATTGTTTGTAAAGCTTCTGAAAAATATAACTGTTATCAACTATTTTTTTACTGCATCTCCTGACAGGTGAATTCGACAATCATTCAGAAATGAAAATCGATGAAATGTTCTTTCACCTAAAACTATGGCTGTATTCGTAACACCAGAAAAATCAGTTTTGGGCTGGTTGGTCTGGAAATATTTCCTTAATCAAATCCGGTACAGTGTTCAACATGTCTCGGCGAGGATAATTAATAACCAGTGAATAAAGACCCACAATGAAATAAACATGCATATTCCAAGCATCTTTGGTCAGCCAATAATAAATTACTCCGACCAAAATCAGAAGTAGCGCCAGGAGCCAGACTTGTTTCATTTTACTACCCATGTGAGCAGTAAATTTTCGGGTAAGTTCTGTTTCCCTCATCTGAGTATCAGCCGAGAATAATTTTTTTAGGATAGTTTCATAATACTGTGTTCTGAAATATTTTCGTTTCATCTGGAAAATATAAATGGCCAGTCCTAAAGCGATAATAAAACTAATCCAATTATAGATCCGCAAGGAAGGGGAGAATATGGGTACAGTCTGCATCTGCAAACGATAATAAAAGCTTATTCCATAGACAAACACGGCCGACAGAAAAACATTTTGCCAGAAATAACGAATGCGACGTAAAAAATTTTGAATGATTTGAACAGAATCTTGGATGAGCATATCAGTCCTCTTTTTTAAACGAATAAAATTTTTATCCATTAAAAGGTATAATGTTTTCAGGTGGCAAAGGTGGACTACTAATAAAAAAAAGAATCACTTCACTCGCTTCACCTACCAGAATCATTAATGCGGCTGGTTGAATGGGAAGAGCAGGGGAGAGAATCATTTTCCAGGCCACATAAACCAGCGGCATAATCAGTCCAAATATAAAGCGGATGCTGAATAAAACTATCTGAGAACCCAGAATTATTTTTAAAGCAGAACGGGTGTATGGACTATGTTTACTGAGAAACCGGAAACGGCTGTATAAGGTCAGAATTCTGAGTAAAATCAACAGCAATAACCAGCGGGCAATCTTCATCTGCAGAGCGGATTCCTGGAAAGTAAAGAGGGCGATGCCCAGGCCGATTGCCAGGGTGCCCTGTATAATTCCTCCGCTGCTGGTCGGATGATTCCAGGCGGGACGAGTAGTAGAAAATCCATACCCTCCAGCAAAAATCCACAAGAAAATTATGATAAGAAAAAATAAGATCAGATGTAAAAAATGCAAAGACAGTTTGAAAATCGACGACAACAGAGCAACAAGGAGAAGCGCGAGAAAAAAGTAAAATATTTTTATTGCCCAATTTCTATTTTCAATCTGACCAGAATCCAGTGTGCGTTTGGATCTCTTTTTCATCCAAATTGATTCAAATAATAGTATCATTCCTAAAAAAAATTGTATTTTCATGCTTTGCAAAAAAAGAGTATAACGACTACTAAAGAGCTGCTCATCAAAAGTTAGATAAGTGATGAAAAAGAATATCAGATAGACTCCACTGAGCGTCATTTGACCCAACATGAAAATAATGGGTGGCACATCGTGTAGAGGGTGGTACTGATACTGTTTGTCGGGCATCCTGAACTTCGATTTATTTTAGTATGATTGTGCTATCCACGACTTTTGAAAAATCTTTTCCTTCTGTTATGAGAATTTATCGATAAAAAATCAACTTTCCAAAGAATAGCTGAGCACCATGTTTTTCAGTGATTCGTTACAACAAGATTATCGCGAATAGAAAAATTGCGAAAAAGGTTATGAGGCTGAATCGCGGTATTGAACATTTTTTGTGGAATGATTCCAGCGGGAGAACTCCTTCTGCAAGAATAATCCGGTGAAAGAATTGGGGATATTGGCCAGCTGTTCCGGGGTACCCTCTGCCACGACTTCTCCACCATTATCCCCTCCTTCTGGCCCCAGGTCAATAATCCAATCGGCCGTTTTAATCACGTCGATGTTGTGTTCGATGACGATGACGGTATTGCCTTTATCCACCAGTTGATTTAATACATTGAGGAGCATACTGATATCGGCGAAATGCAAACCGGTGGTCGGTTCATCCAGAATGTAAACCGTTTTGCCGGTACTGACGCGGCTGAGTTCGGTACTCAATTTCACTCGCTGAGCTTCTCCGCCGCTTAAGGTCGTCGCTTGTTGCCCCAGATGAATATATCCCAGACCCACCTCACTTAGCGTTTGTAATTTGCGTTTGATAGCCGGAATTTTATCGAAAAACTCCAGGGCATCATTGACGGTCATATCTAACACATCCGAAATGGATTTGCCGCGGTAATGGATTTCTAAGGTTTCGCGGTTGTAGCGTTTGCCCTTGCACACTTCACAGGTGACGTATACATCTGGCAGGAAGTGCATTTCAATTTTTTTCACTCCATCACCTTCACATGCTTCACAACGGCCACCTTTCACATTAAAAGAAAATCTTCCCGGCAGATATCCCCGAATCTTGGATTCGGGAAGCTGGGCGAATAAATCACGAATTAGGGTAAATAATCCGGTATAGGTAGCCGGATTGGAACGGGGTGTTCGTCCAATGGGGGACTGATCAATGTCGATCACTTTGTCGACTGATTCCAACCCGAGGATTTCATCATAAGGGAGTGGAATCATCTTGCTGTTGAAAAAGTAGCGCGAGAGGATAGGATAAAGTGTCTCGTTCACCAGCGTGCTCTTTCCAGATCCCGACACCCCGGTTATGCAGATAAATTTTCCCAGTGGAAATCTTATGTTCAGATTTTTCAGATTATTTCCTCGCGCGCCCCGCAATTCTAAAAATAAACCGTTTCCCTTTCTCCTGCTTTCCGGAATGGGAATGTAACGCTGGTAACTCAGATACTGTCCGGTTATACTGCGAGGATTTTTCTCTATTTCCTGTGGGGTGCCCACAGCCACCACTTCTCCGCCGTGTTTGCCAGCTCCCGGACCCAGGTCGATGACGTAGTCGGCATGCTCGATGGTCTCTCGATCATGCTCAACTACCAGAACAGTATTTCCCAGATCTCGCAGACGTAATAAAGTATCGATCAAGCGACTGTTGTCGCGTTGATGTAAACCAATAGAAGGCTCGTCTAAAATATACAGCACTCCCACCAATTGCGATCCGATCTGGGTTGCGAGTCGAATGCGCTGAGCTTCTCCTCCGGAAAGTGACCCGGTGGCGCGAGCCAGGGTAAGATATTCCAGACCAACATCCTTGAGGAATTGCAACCGAGCCAGAATCTCCTTCAGGATTTGATGAGCAATAATTGATTCCCGTTGGGATAATTTGAGCTGACTGAAAAACTGTAAGGCGTCTTTAATATTGAGGAAAGTCACTTCTGCGATATTTAATTGGTTGATTTTCACTCCCAGCGTTTCTTTCTTGAGACGAGTCCCCTGGCACAGCGGACAGGGAATCTGATTCATAAATTCTTCAATCCAGTCCCGTATGGCCTGGGAGGAGGTTTCGCGATAACGTCGGTAGAGATTATTGATAATGCCTTCATAGCGGGAGTTGAATTCGTAATGGGAATCTTCCCGCTGGAAAATGAATTTTACTTTGTCCGTCGTGCCATACAGGATCAGTTCCTGTATTTTTGCCGGCAACTCTCTCCAGGGCACAGCGAGGCTGAATTTATATTGTTTAGCCAGCGCTTCAATCATTTCAAAATACCAGCTGCCGCGTTTTTCGCCCACCGGGGCTAAGGCTCCGGCTTCGATGGAAAGATTGGGATTGGGAACCAGCAGACGAGGATCGATTTCTAATTTTGTTCCCAAGCCGTCACATTCCGGACATGCTCCGTAGGGGCTATTGAAAGAAAACATACGCGGTTCAATTTCTTCATAACTAATACCGCAGTCCAGGCAGGCGAATTGTTCGCTGAACAGCTGTTCAGCGTTCTGATCCACATTTTCGATGATCACTAAACCGCTGCCCATCTTCAGAGAAATTTCAACCGATTCTGACAGCCGTTGCCGGATATCGGGACGAATTTTCAGTCGGTCCACGACGACTTCAATATTGTGTTTGATGTTCTTTTTTAATTTGATTTCCTGCTCCAGATCGGTCAGTTGGCCATCTACTCGCACCCGAATGAAGCCTTCTTTCTTGATTTCCTCCAGCAGATCTTTGTATTCTCCTTTTCGCCCGCGGACCACCGGTGCCAAAATTTGAACCCGCGTTCCTTCCGGAGATTCAAGTACTTTATCAACGATTTGTTGAGGTGTCTGTTTCTGAATGGGTTTTCCACAGTTATAGCAATGAGGATGGCCGATACGGGCATATAACAATCGCAGATAATCATAAATTTCTGTGACAGTGGCTACTGTGGAGCGCGGATTTTTATGGGTGGTCCTCTGTTCGATGGAAATCGCTGGGGAGAGGCCATCAATATAATCCACATCCGGTTTTTCCATCAATCCTAAAAACTGGCGGGCATAAGCGCTCAAACTCTCCACATAGCGTCTCTGCCCCTCGGCATAGATGGTATCGAAAGCCAGACTGGATTTTCCAGAACCGGATAAACCGGTAATGACCACAAATTTATCACGAGGGATTTTTAGATCGATATTTTTTAGGTTATGCTCCCGGGCACCCCGAATAGTGATGTATTCTTTTTTGTTGATCATATATTCCAGTACTAAAATTATTTTAAAAAAGTGCGACCAAAGATACATAAATTTTTCATGGAAGTAAAAATTTTTTCCAGAAATACATTTTTCGTTTGCCTGGTTCATCCAAACTGGAAGAATGAAAATTTTCCTCCAGCTTTATTTACCATCCGTATCACAATGAAATAGAGAATAGGAGTGCATACCAATGTTTGTCGTATTCAAAAGAATACTTTTTCCCTCCCGATAAGAATTTGACTTTTACCTCCTCCCTTTTTATTTTTATGATCATAATTAGCATGATGAGGGATAAATGAATCTCCGTAAAAGTTTTCCATTTTTATTGGTATTCCTCATGGTGGGGGGATATCTGATTTATGCCCAGGAAGAAACTAAAAAATCAAAGAAGGAGGAAACAATGAGTTTTACTTTGCTGTGTCCATCCTTTAAAAATGGTGAAAAGATTCCAGTCCAGTTTACCTGTGATGGAGTGGATCATTCGCCGGTTCTGGAATGGAAAGATCCTCCGCCCAATACCAAATCCCTGGCACTGATTTGCGATGATCCTGATGCGCCGGTAGGGGTGTGGGTGCACTGGGTAATTTATAATATTCCTGCTACTCTCTCTCGGCTTCCGGAAAATGTGGATAAAAAACAGAAAGTTTTGAGTGGCGAATTGCAAGGAGCTGTTCAGGGCATAAATAGTTGGAATCGCCTGGGATATGGAGGACCATGTCCGCCGCCCGGGGCTCCACATCGCTACTTTTTCAAATTATATGCGCTGGATATCCCGATTACTAAAGAGGGAATGGATAAAAAGCAGCTATTAGGGGCTATGGAAGGTCATGTTTTAGCAGAAGCCCAGTTAATGGGTACCTATCAGCGCAAAAGGTAATTTGTTGTTATTCCATTTGTGTAACTTTATTGCCCCAGAAACCCGTCCGATCTGAATATTGATATTTGGATTAACCGTCGAGTCTGTTTATATTTTGCGCTTTAGAAAAGAGTGTAACGATGATGAATACTCGGGTATCGTTTTATACCATTGGCTGCCGGTTAAATCAAGCCGAAACAGCCATTTTGCAGCAAAGCTTCAAAGAGCAGGGTTATCAGGTGGTTGATGTTCACAGCCCGGCCGATGTTATTGTGATTAATACTTGCACGGTGACGGAAAACAGTGAAACAGATACCCGGAAGTTGATTCATAAAATCGTTCGCCAACAACCAGATTCTCGGATCGCTTTAGTGGGATGTCAGGCGCAATTGGAGCGGGAGGCATTGCTGGATATGCCGAATGTGCAGTGGGTAATCGGGAATTCACAGAAAATGGAATTTGCCCGTATCCTGCGAGAAAGTTATGCCGATCTTCGACCGCAGGTGTTAACTTCTGTTATTCAGCGACGGAGCTTTGTCAATCCGGCTGCCGGGATCGATCGTCAGCATACCCGGGCGAATCTGAAAATTCAGGATGGATGCGACTTTTTCTGCTCTTTCTGCGTGATTCCCTATGTCCGGGGACGGGCGCGCAGTCGGATATTTGATGATATCCTGAAGGAAGCCGAGCAGTTGGCTTTGGCTGGACATCGGGAAATTGTGCTGACCGGCATAAATATTGGCCTTTATTCCTATCAGGGAAAAACACTGGTGGATGTGATTGACGCTCTGGAGAAAATCGACGGTATCGCCCGCATAAGGATTTCCTCCATCGAACCTTCCACTATTTCCATGGAGATCTTGGAGCGGATGTCGCAAGATTCAAAGCTGTGCCGACATATGCATATTCCTTTGCAGAGCGGAAGTGATCTGGTGCTTAAAGCCATGCGGCGCAAATATTCGGTCAGTGAATTTTCAGATTTTATTCAGGAATTATATCAAAGAGTGCCTGGAGTTTGTTTGGGTACTGATGTGATTGTTGGATTTCCCGGAGAAACGGAAGAAGATTTTGAGAGGACCTGTCATCTGTTATCTGATTTGCCGTTCGGTTATTTTCATGTTTTTAGTTATTCAGACAGGCCGGTGGCCAGGAGTCGCATAATGGAACCAAAGGTGGCCAGAGAAGTCATTGAGAAAAGAAGTCAGGTTTTGCGGGAACTGAGCAACCGGAAGCGTGAGTATTATCTGGAAAGGCAGATTGGAACTGTACAATCGGTCTTATTTGAACAACAAAAAGCCGGGTGGTGGAGTGGCTTAACCGATACCTATGTCCGGGTAAAAGTGAAAGCAGCAGAGGACTTGCGTAATCAAATCAGAAAAGTGGAATTGAAGGAAATAATTAAAAATGGGGTAGTGGGTGAATTAAGTTAATAAAAGTGTGATTATACTTAATCAATTATTATCAGTGTAAATCAATTTTATAGAGAGTTCTTGATGTTCATTTTTTAAAATGCTATTTGCAAGATAAATTGAGACAGAATTTTAGTTGAAAATTTTTTTATCTCAGATTATTCAAAATATTAAGTAGCTAAATATTTTTTTAATTCTGCTCAGTATGAATATGAAAAGGAGAAAAGGGTGAGGACATTTGAGGTTATCTTAACAAAATCATACATTGTCAAAATCACAGCGGAAAATGAAACGAAAGCCAGACGATATGCGGAATTTTTTACAAGCGATATTAAAGACATATCAACCATAGAAGACAGAAAGGATTTTTTGTTTGAAATTGAGGATATTGCTTTTAAGATAAATGAGGTTTTTGACGCTGTGGAATTATCGTAATTTAAATGTCTTCAATAGTAAGTTTTTATTTTTTTATAATTTGTAAAATTTGAATTGAACTCCGGAGGAGTTCCATATATATAGACAGTTAAATAAATGACCATGCGAATGAAAAAAGTTTACATAGAAACTTATGGCTGTCAGATGAATGAATATGACACCGAGCTGGTACGGGCAGTTCTATTAAAGGAAAATTATCAGCTGGTGGATCATGAATCAGAAGCCGATATTGTTATGTTGAATACCTGCTCAGTGCGGGATACGGCCAACCGTAAAGTGTACAATCGTCTCCATACCCTGCGCCGGTTGCGCAACGGTCGACCCATGCTCGTCGGAGTTCTGGGATGTATGGCCAGTAACTTCCGCCAGAATTTGTTAGAGAATAGAAATTTTAATATCGATTTCGTGATCGGTCCCGATAGTTATAAACGATTGCCTCAGATTCTTCAGCAGGTGCAGACCACCGGTCAAAAAGCATATGATGTGACTCTATCTGAGTTTGAAGTGTACGCCGATGTGTATCCTCATCGCCGGGGTGGAGTGAATGCCTGGATCGCTGTGATGCGTGGCTGCAATAATTTTTGCACCTTTTGTGTGGTTCCTTACACTCGCGGGCGTGAGAGAAGCCGTTCACCCAAAAATATTCTGGAAGAAGTGAAACGGCTGGTACAGGAAGGTTTTCGGCAGGTTACCCTGCTCGGACAAAATGTGAACTCCTATCATTATCGCGGAAAAGATTTCGCCTATCTTTTAGAAAAAGTGAGCGAGGTGGATGGGATTGAAAGAATTCGCTTTACTTCTCCCCATCCCAAAGATTTCCCTCATCAACTGCTGCATGTAGTGGCTGAAAATCCCAAAGTATGCAAGCATATTCATCTCCCGCTGCAGGCAGGTAATAACCGCATTCTGGAGTTAATGAATCGCACCTATACCAGAGAAGAATATGTGGCACTGGTAAATGAAATTCGCGACCATTATCCGACTATGGTGCTCAATACCGACATCATCGTCGGTTTCCCCGGTGAGACGGATGAGGAGTTTATGGACACCTATCAGGTGATGGAACAGGTACAATTTGACTCCGCTTTTATCTTTAAGTATTCGGAGCGCAAGGGGACTATTGCCGCCCGACGCTTTAAGGATGATGTGAGTGAAGAAAAGAAAACGGAACGCATCATGTCGCTCAACCAACTGCAGAATTCCATCTCCTTGAAGAAGAATCAAGCCCACCTGGGAGAAATCCATAAGGTGCTGATCGAAGAAGAATCAACGAAAAAATCTTCCCAGCAGGTGCAGGGTCGTAATGATGGAAATAAGATTGTTATTCTGCCCAAAGGACATCTGAAAAGAGGGGATTTTGTGGATGTTCTTATCACCGATGCCACCCCCCATGTTCTGCGCGGTGAGGAAATCTCGCGCAGAGAGGCAGAGATTGCAGAGGGGAAACAGTGAATAGTGTATAGTTTAAAGTTCATAGTTTGTAATTTGTAATTTTTATTTTGTATTTATGTACTATTTCTCCGCATCCCCAACGCTCTCTGCGGGAAACAATCCTCTCGCAGAGACGCAGAGATGGCAGAGGGGAAACAGTGAATAGTGTATAGTTTAAAGTTCATAGTTCATATTTTGTATTTTGTACTTTTTATTTTGTATCATTTCTTTGCGGGAAAATACCCTAACCCCCAACCCCCCGTCAAAGGCCGGGCAGGCTTCCCCTACCTGTAGGGGAAGGGGCAAGGGGATGGGGTAAAAATCTTCAAGATAAGTGCACTATAAACATAAAAAAAATTCTGGAACTAATTCTTTTCTGTTCATATAAGGGAAAAAGATTTATTTTTAGCGATTCTTTTGTGGCAATTATCGATTTATTCTATGTATTCCCTTTTTCCTGAAAAGTTGTCAGGGAAATGCTCATGGGAAATAATTTTCTACCAACTGCTGATACTCTTTCAGTTGCTGGTTAACCCACTCCCGGGGATAATGCCCGACCTGCGCCATCCACGTCGCCACTTTCGGTGCCACTTCCAGACTGGCCTTAGCATCCAGAAGGAGAGCCCGGGTGCGCCGTGCCAACACATCTTCAATAGTTCGCGCCATCTCCTGCTTCATGCTCCAGGATACTACCGCCATCGGATAGGGCAATCGCGGATGTAAAAGTTCGCCCAAGGTGGGATCTTTTTTCATCATCTCTGTAATATGTGGCAGATCGGATCCGTAATATGATAAAGGATCGGATGTCTCGTTATTTTCCAGCCAGCCGTGTATTTTTAAATTCTCGGTAACACTGGCCCGCTCTTCTAATCCGCCCACGATGGCAGCTTGATTAACGGTATCTTCGGCCATTTTGCGGTAGGTGGTCCATTTCCCACCGGTGATGGTGACCAGACCCGATTCACTGACCCACAGAAAATGATCACGCGAAATGGCTGCAGTGTGAGTGTTGTTCTCCAGATTGACCAGCGGGCGGATGCCGGCAAAGAAACTGAGAATATCCTCTTGGGTTGGATCTTTGCTTAAATATCGAGCCGCATGACCGAGAATAAAATCCACTTCCTGATCTAATACCTGTGGTTCCAGGGACGGCTCTACAATCGGGGTATCGGTAGTTCCCAACACCACTTTCTGATGCCAGGGCACCGCAAATAACACTCGTCCATCATCCGTCTGCGGCACCATGATGGCAGATTCGCCAGGTAAGAAATCTCGATTCACAATCAGGTGAGCTCCCTGACTGAGTGTCAATAATTTTCGGGAATCAGATTGGTCCAATTGTAAAATGCGATCAGTAAAGATCCCGGTGGCATTAATCACCACCCGGGCGTGACACTCATACTCGCGACCGGTTTCTGCATCCATTCCAATGACGCCCTGAATAAGTTGTTGTTTTTTCAGGAGCTTTATTACCGGAAAATAATTGATGAGCACCGCTCCCTGTTCGGCAGCAGTCTGTGCTAAATTTATGGCTAATCGCGCATCGTCAAATTGTCCGTCATAATAAATAACACCTCCCCGCAAATCTTTTGTTTCCAGAGTGGGTATTTGCTCCAGTGTTTCGCTGCGGGATAAGATCCGCGAAGGTCCCAATCCTAATTTTCCGGCCATTAGATCATACACCTTCAGACCAATTCCATAAAAAGGTCCGCTCCACCAATCATATACCGGCACAATAAACGATTGATGATGAACCAGGTGAGGAGCATTTTTGATCAATCGTCCCCGCTCCTGCAGCGCTTCAATCACCAGAGAAATATTGCCCTGTCGTAGATAGCGTACCCCACCGTGAATGAGTTTGGTACTGCGACTGGAGGTGGCTTTGGCAAAATCATGCTGTTCCAGAAGCAGAGTGCGATAACCGCGTGAGGCCGACTCTATTGCCACTCCCAGTCCAGTGGCACCTCCGCCAATCACAATAATGTCCCATTTCGATCTCCGGTCTTCTATCCTGGCGATCATCTCTGCACGGTTCACTGGATTCATCCTTTAAGATATATTCAATTTATTTTAGAAATTTCATTTTAGTGATATGAGACTCCGTTTTTCGTCTCGGGGGCAGCACTTATTTTCTGGAGATCAATTCAAATAAAAAGTTTCCAGCAGATTTAAACCTCGCTTAATTGGAAAGTCGGAATAGGATTCCTGATAAAGCAAGGTGTTATCATATCCATAATAAAGCACCTGGATTTGATAAACACCTGGCTTAAGATTAATTTGGCCCGAATAACAATAGTGGGGAAGCGCAGAACAAACTCGCAGATCCGGATTTTCAGTGGCATCGACCACCATATCCACACTAAAATTAATCAACTTCCGCAGAAAAGAATTGTCTTGATTTTTCTTTTTATCATGTAGTTTATCTTTTACTTTTAAGGAAGCTAATCCTTTAATTAAAGAACGGGTAATGGTTTTAAAATAAATGATGTTTTTCTTGGTCTCGAAAGTGTAAAGTGCCACTTTTCCCATATCCTCCAGCAATTCCAGTTGGGTAGTGGGACCTTCCTGAATGACAATGTCAATTCGTTGGACCAGAGAAGGTTCCAGGCGGAGTTCGGGGAAAGCAAATTTAAAATGGAAACCTTCTTCGAGGCCGGGCATAACCAGGGCGATGGTCTCCTTCCGTCCTGATACGTCAGAGACCACAATAAAATTTTCGAAGGTAGTGATTTCTCCGCCCACCGGATATTTGCGCGGAGCACGACCAGTAAAGGCGATAATGTTTAAATAGGTTGAATCGAGGTTGGTCTCGGTTTGTAAAAATTCTGGCAGCGGGAAATCGTACACCTGCCAGTACAAACTGCGAGCCCGAAATATCCGATCGTACGAAATGCGTGAATTATCCACTTCTCGCCAGGCACGATAAACCAGGTGACTTAAATAGTGGGATAAAACATTTTCATAATAATTTAGAGCTTTCTTTTCAATTTTAATTCCAGTGGTATCGGCTTCATTTAACTGATCAACCCATTCCCCATATTTAACATCCAGAGCACGCAGCTTATCATTCACGCGATTAATTTCCACATAGGCACCCTCGAAATCATTCAGACGCAAATAATTCAGCGTTTTGAAGATGTTGACATACAGATTGTCATATACTTCACCGGTGTAATCCAGCACATTGTCATTCAGCATGAGAGATAAAACAGCCTTGGAAACGCTGCGGGTGAATAGATCTTCCATGGTCTGGTCGGCTATTTCTAACTGCTCATTACTGGATTTAAAATCGCCCTGGTAATGGAGGATGAGACCTTTATTCAAATAATACAGCACCCGATCTTTTTTGCGAAAAACTTCTTTCTCTTTGAATTGATCTGTCTGTTGTAAGGCCTGTGCAAATTCCCCTCTGGCCAGATAGCTGGTTATCTGGTCATCTGACTCCGTCCGCGTTCTCAGACGAGCGCAGGACAGCAGAGACAGAATAACTAAAAAGATGACGATCGTCCTGTGCACATTCATATGTTTTTACTCAATAGAAAAGCAACTTATCAGATTGATATTTACCAGGTATACTTACTCTGTTCGATAAGTTTTTTTATTTTCTTCTCACCGATCCATACCTTGATATTTTTCTCAATATTGATAAGCTCGAGATTCACCTGGTAATAAACTGCTTTTTGTCCCTCCACTGAATCCACGATGGAGTTTATAGAACCGAGCAGCATGTGGTCAGCGCCGGTTTCATTGGCCCAGGCTTTCATGGTTTCCGGTGAGGCAAAATATTGCTGATCCAGTCTTTCATCGCGCAATTGCTCCCTTTCTGTGGAAGTGGCCACGAAGGTTACTTTGCCGGAATTGATTAATTCCCGCTCGATATCTTTGGTGAGCACCTCGGTATTGATATGCTCGCTGCTGCGATTGCGCACCTGACCGACAATCAAGATTGGTTTTTGGCCAGTGGCTGCCATGTATTCATCCAGCCAGGGCTTGGAAAGCAAATCCTGAATCATTGCTTCGGCCGTGAGACGAGAATCGGTATCGTTCCACCGGCCACTGAGATCAGTCACCGTGTCGGTGGAAAGACGTGATACCTTGCGACTCGATCCGGCACAATTAATTAAAAAAATACTTGTAATGAGAGACAGAATAATTGCAGTAAGAATCGACTTTTTCATTGGCATACTCCTCAGCATATATTTTAAAACCATTATTTCCTTCGCCCCTGATGTCTATAATTTAAAGAATTAAATTGTAATTTCTTAGATTCATTTATTTTGAGCTAATATTTTTATATCTATTGTTCTCATGGATTGAATGAATATGAGATTTTTTAGATTACCCTAACCCCCGTCCCCCCCGTCGGGAGCCGGGCAGGCTTCCCCTACCTGTAGGGGAAGGGGCAAGGGGATGTGGTGTATAATTAAATTCGTAAAAATTTTCGCGCAGAGAGGCAGAGGTTGCAGAGGGAAAACAGTGAATAGTGTATAGTTTAAAGTTCATAGTTCATAGTTTGTAATTTGTAATTTTTATTTTGTATTTATGTACTATTTCTCCGCGTCCACAGCGGTCTCTGCGGGAAAAAATCCTCGCGCAGAGATCGCAGAGGAAAAACAGTTTGATAGTTAAAAGAGTATAATTCATATTTTGTAATTTTTATTTTTTATTTTGTACTATCTCTCTGCGCTCTCCATGCTTTTAACCTGATTTTTTTCGGGGTTAAATCACTAATTATGTAATTTGAAATTAAATCAATTCACTCGCATCATTTTTTTCGTTTTAAGATGGAAGCGCAAACTGAAAAAAATGGCGGCAATGGTGAGGCCCAAAAGGAGTCCCACCCATATACCCTGTACACCCCAGTTCAGGATGAATCCAAGACAATATCCCACCGGAAAGGCAATGATCCAATAAGCGACCAGGCTGATGATCATCGGCATTTTGACATCGGTGATGCCGCGCAGGACACCCAGTCCCACGGCTTGCACACCGTCTGATACCTGGAAGAGAGCCGCGATGATCAGTAACGAGGCGGCAATGGAGATTACCTCCGGATCATTGATGTAAAGAGTGGGAAGGGTAGTACGGAGCATGATGAAAGTGATGCCAAAACAGGCCATGATGCTGGCGGCCATCAAAATGGCGGTAAAGGCCGTTTCTCTTACTTCCATCATATTCTTGCGACCCAGCGCGTTTCCCACCTGAATGGTACCCGCCGCAGAAATTCCTAAAATGATCATAAAGGTGATCGACGCCATATTTAACGCTATCTGGTGAGCAGCCAGTGGTTTACTGCCTAACCAACCAATCATTACTGCCGAGAAGGCAAATGCGCCGATTTCAAAGAAGTGCTGGAAGCCAGTGGGGATACCGATATTCAATATTTTTTTAATGATGATGCGATCGATGGTTCTGAAACGCGGGGCGGGATTAAATTCCTTAAAGCGCGGTGAGAATATCACATATATCATGATCGTAAGGGCCATAAAGATTCGGGTAATAAGGGTGGCATAGCCGGCACCATCCAGACCATAAGCTGGAAACCCCAGATTTCCGTATATAAAAATCCAGTTGCCGAAAGCATTTACAAGGTTGGCGCCAATGGAAATGTACATGGCTGGTCGGGTATAAAACATTCCCTCTATGAATTGACGATAACTCTGAAAGATCATAAAGGGCAAAATGGATAGACCAATAATTTTGGCGTAGGAGGATGCTTGAGGTGCCACTTCCGGAGACTGGTTGAGATGAAAGATGAGATCGGATAGGTAATACACCGCGATCGTTAATCCTACTGCCAGCAGGGAATTGATCAGGAGAGCATTTTGTAATACTGCTCCGCATTCCTGCTGATTTTCCTGTCCTTTGGCGATGGCTACCAGGGGAGTAATGGCTAAGGACATTCCCAGCCCGAAGACCATCACTAAAAAAACCAGACCATTCACCAGAGAAGCAGCAGCCAGAGGAACGGCCCCCACTCGTCCCACCATCATGCTGTCCACCACACCTAACATAACGTGACCTAATTGCCCGATGGTCACCGGATAGGCTAAGGCAATGGTTCGCTTAATGTGATTTTTATACTGGTGAATCATGGAGATTACGAGTATTTGATGCAAAAATATATGATGAGGCGGGAGTGATTCCAATCGGATAAGTAAGAATAGTTGGTGGTGAATAGTGTATAGATATCAATAAATGTTAAGTTTTCCCAGTACGACGGTTTGATAGCAGAATCCGTAGCCATCGCTTGTCCGGCAGTTTGCTACGATCAGTCTTTTTAATATTTACAATACGTATGACGGAAGCTTTAGCTCGATGTGTTTTCCTACGGGTTTTATGGGATGATAGAATTTACCCTAACCCCCAAACCCCCCGTCGGGAGCCGGGCAGGCTTCCCCTACTAGTAGGGGAAGGGGAGCAAGGGGATGGGGTGTATAATGACATTCATAAAGTCTCGCGCAGAGACGCAGAGATTGCAGAGGAAGAACGGTATATATTGTATATTTTATATTTTGTATTTTTTATTTTGTACTATTTCTCTGAGCTCTCCGCGGGAAAAAATCCCCACCCAAATACGCACAAAACTCACTTTACAGATAAACCTGCGTTCATTTTTAAAATCTATTGAAATTTCTATTAGAATTTTTTAAAATATCATCAACCTATTTTCAAGAGTCTATCCGGTCTTTAAACCATCTTGGTTTTAAATAAGAAGTCTTCTTATGTAGACATAGATAAAAAAATTAAAATAAAAAAACGGGATAAGATTCAAAAACATATGTATCCATTACAGGAGGAGCAAGGAGACCGGAATGAACTCTTCTGGAAAAGGGGCTTTTTGGATTTTATTGCTCGTTATATTACCTGCCTATTCACAATTACCTGAAAATCAAATTGCGGTGCTAAACTTAGATCCGATTGGGGCTTCGGTATCAGAGAGCAATACTCTTACCGAGCGCCTGCGCAGTGAACTGGTAAATACCGGCTATTTCACGGTAATTGAACGTAAGGAAATGGATGAGATTTTAGCTGAGCAGGGATTTCAGCAAACCGGCTGTACCTCCGATGCCTGCGCGGTGGAGATTGGGAGATTGCTGAACATCCGCCGCATCTGCGCTGGTAGTATCGGTAAAGTGGGCAATGTGTATACCATTACCCTGCGAATGATTGATGTGGAGACCGGAGTAATCCTGTTCACCGTGACGGAAGATTGTCCCTGCCGCATTGAAGAGGTGCTTACTCGCTCCATGAAAAATTTGGCAGTAAAGTTAGCCGATATGAGCCGCAGTAAATTAGGAGCGGCTATGCTAAAAGGGCAGGGCGATATCTATCTAAAATCAGAGCCGACCGCTGCTGAGGTTTATATCGATGGGAAAAAACTGTCCGAACACACTCCTCTAACCATCCGCAAAGTGGAATCCGGAGAACATGTGATTAAGGTAGTTAAAGGAGATTTTGTGGGGACCCAGGTCGTAACAGTAGTTCCCAATGATATTACCCAGGCCACCATTTTCTTAACCCGTGCAAAAGGTGGACTGAAGGTGTATTCCTACCCGGCCGAAGCTGATATCTACATTGAGAATAAATACCAGGGACAGACACCCAGAGTGATTCAGGAAATTTCAGCAGGTGAGTATTTAGTCTCAGTAAAAAAGACCGGATATCTGGATATAACCAAACGAGTAAAAGTAAGTCCTGAGGCTTTTGCCGAGGTGGAATTTACCCTGATTAAACCTGCTACCCTGAGTATCACGAGTCAGCCGACTAATGCCGAGGTCACCCTTGTGTATAGTCAGGGACAGGAGAATGCGAAGACTCCGCTTTATAAAGAAAATCTTTTACCCGAAAGGATTTATGTGGAGGTATCCGCTCCGGGGTATGAGACCGAACGTCGCTATATCACCTTGCGGGAAGCATTCAAAAGTGAAGAATTTTTTACTTTGAAAAAACTGCCGGCTATTCTGATCCGCTCCGAACCATTAGGTGCCCGGGTCTATGTGAATGATGAGTATAAAGGAGTAACGCCGCTCACCATCCAGGGGATGAAAAATACCCGGGTGCGAATTAATTTGAAGAAGGTATATTATGAAGATTGGCAGGGAGAAATGACTTTCAGTTCAGCCGGGGATCTGGAGATTAATCCCAAATTAGTGGCAAAAACTGCCCCTCTGGTGATAACCAGTAAACCCGAGGGTGCGCAAATTATCCTGAGATTAGAAAATACCATAACGACAGGAACAACCCCTTATCGGAGTATCCTGCAATGCGGAGAATATGATATTACTTTACAACACCCGCAGTGTCACAATGTAACCGAAAAACTAATTCTGGAAGAAAAAGGAACTACAAAATCTTTTAAATTAACCTATAAAACCGGCCGACTGAAGATCAGTGGACAACCGGGAGGTTCTACCATTTTATTAAATGGAAAGGTAATTGATTTTCCTGAGGAAGGCAGGGATTTACCCATTGCCGACTATCAGGTAGTAGTAGAACATTCTGGTTATGTGAAGAAAAAGGCAAACCTTCGCATTGAGGCGGATAAAATTCATACGTTTGATGGGTCGCTGCAGCCCAAAACCAATGGCGGGGCAGTGATGCGATCCATTTTAATTCCAGGTCTGGGTCAATGGTATCAGGAGAAAAAAGCGCGAGCCTTTTTATATCCCGCTTTATTTGTGGGCGCGGCGGCTGGATCCTATTATTTCCGGGTTGCTCAATATAATGACCGGGTGGATACCTATAACGCCATACGTCAAAAGTATGAAACTGCTTTCTCAGAATCCCAGATTACCTCCCTGCGCTCGCAGATGTATGAGGCCTATGATGATATTCAGAGCGCCAAAGATCTGGGGACCTATTTGATTGCCGCCACTGGCGGAATATGGTTGTTGAATGTTTTAGACGCCCTGATTCTTCCCCCACGCTATGAAAGAGCATTCGCATTTTCTTTTGATGAAAATAAGAACAGATTTTCAGCTTATCTAAAAATTTCATGGTGAGGTTGCCATGTCACCCAAAACAGTAGTAAAATATTTTGTATTTTTTATTTTGTATTTTGTAATAATTTTGACCTGCAGTAAAGAACCCACCCGGCCGCTGAATGATAATCCCTTTGATCCGACTAATCCCGCCACCGGGGGAGATCCCTTCCGCCTGCAGGCGCAGATCGCCAACGGGGGAATTACTCTGACCTGGAATAAACCGAATATTCAGGAGTTGACAAATTTCCGGATATACCGCAGTGAGCAGGAGACCAGCGGTTACGCGGTAATTGATACAGTAGATGGACAGACGACTCAGTATGTGGATCAGACTGTTTTAAATGGACATGTTTACTGGTATCGGGTAACGGCGGTAAACAGGGGGAATGTGGAGACCAATGTAACCAACACCGCGGCGGTACATATTAAGACCGATCCAGTATTGGTGATAAACGGGGGAGCGCAATATACGCCGCTCAGGGAAGTGAATTTAACCATTTTAGCAAATACGGCTCAGCAGATGATGATTTCCAATTATCCCGATTTCCAGGATTCCCAGTGGGAAACCTATATCACCAACAAGACCTGGATACTTTTAAAGGGAGAGGGACTGAAAACGGTGTATATGAAGGTAAAATACATTGACGGTAGCGAATCGGTAGTGGTAAGTGAATCAATTGAACCTCAGCCGATGAATCCTTCTATTATGATCAACAACAATGATGCATATACTGCTTCCCGGGAAGTGACATTGCAATTAATTGCAACGGCAGCGGTGCAAATGTACATAAGTAATTCGCCATTGATTGGAAATGAAAATGTAAGCAAGTCTGTTTCAGATAATGAAACTATTGAAGAAATAAAAATATTACTTAGGGATGATAAAAATGAAACTGAAAAAAGATCATATAAAAGAATAAAAAAGAATTATGATATACTGATAAAAGATAAAGAGTTAAACATTGCCACCGAAGGATGGGAGACTTTTTCTTCAACTAAGACATGGATATTATCCACAGGTGCTGGTGCCAAAACTGTTTATGCCAGGTTCAGAAATGATTTTGAGATAGAGTCGGAAGTGGTAAGTGATGATATATTACCCCAGCCGATCAATCCGGGAATTATCATTGCCAATGGGGCTCAGTATACGTCTACTCGCGAAGTTCAATTGGCGTTATTCGCTACGGGTTCTAATCTAATGATGAAAATAGGAGAGGATTCATCTTTTGCATCTATATCCTGGCAAAGCTATCAAAGCCCGGTGAATTTTACCCTGTCCACAGGTGCTGGTGCCAAAACTGTTTATGCCAGGTTCAGAAATGATTTTGAGATAGAGTCGGAAGTGGTAAGTGATGATATATTACCCCAGCCGATCAATCCGGGAATTA
>Ga0067045_1002811_pt1 | contig 45114 bp, 60 predicted proteins | sample TerdegcTABiofilm_FD_59184 | JGI IMG/M metagenome (GOLD analysis project Ga0067045, IMG submission 59184) | Combined Assembly of (Gp0054472, Gp0054536) Wastewater bioreactor microbial communities from Singapore -Terephthalate degrading...
TCAGGTGGTGACATCGATGCGATCTCTGAGCTGTTGAACTTTTCAGGTGGTGACATTGATGCGATCTCTGAGCTGTTGAACTTTTCAGGTGGTGACATTGATGCGATCTCTGAGCTGTTGAACTTTTCAGGTGTGTGCATCGATGCGATCTCTGAGCTGTTGAACTTTTCAGGTGTGTGCATTGATGCAATCTCTGAGCTGTTGAACTTTTCAGCCGGATGCATAGATCCAATCTCAGAACTGTTAAATTTTGTAATGATCATCCCACCTGGGTAGATCACATCATCTGCGTATGCAAAACTGAGCAAAGTAGCAACTATTGCACATACTATCAAAGCAAGTATACCTGTTCGGAGGGTTGCCATAATATATCCTCAGAAATCGTTTGTGATAGAGATATTTAAGGATACTCTTTCTTTTAAGAAAATGAGAGATGAAATGCGATAATAAATACAATAAAATGATTCAGTTTACTCTAAAATGAATAAAAAAATTGGAATAAATTTAAACGGTCACTCCGGGCGGGAGAGGGATATTTGAGACGGTGTTTTGCATAGTACCGATCATGGAACTGTTAAATTTCGTGGCGTCCTGCATGGTTCCAATTTCGGATGAGTTGAACTTTTTAGAGTTCTGCATGGTTCCAATTTCGGATGAGTTGAACTTTTTAGAGTTCTGCATAGTTCCAATTTCGGATGAGTTGAACTTTTGTGAGTTCTGCATGGTTCCGATTTCGGATGAGTTGAACTTTTGTGAGTTCTGCATGGTTCCAATTTCGGATGAGTTGAACTTTTGTGAGTTCTGCATGGTTCCAATTTCGGATGAGTTGAACTTTTGTGAGTTCTGCATGGTTCCAATTTCGGATGAGTTGAACTTTTNNGAGTTCTGCATGGTTCCNATTTCGGACGAGTTGAACTTTTGTGAGTTCTGCATAGTCCCGATTTCAGAACTGTTAAATTTGGTGATTACCATTCCACCAGGATAGATCTCATCATCATCTGCATATGCGAGACAGAACAGTGACCCAATCACTACAACGATACCCATTAGGATTACGCCAGAACCGATGGATGCCATATTAAACCTCAGTTTTCGTTGGATAGGGAGATATTTAAGGCTAGTCTTATCTTCATTATATACTTTCTTCACAATAAAAGAAAAAATTTCAAATCGTTCCGGTTCAATCCTGCGAACCCAATAAAAAGGAAAAATTTTGACAATTCAATATTGAATTGTTATTTTGTCGTAATGTCAAGTATCCAGCGATAAACAGATGGCGCAACATTCCCACACTGATGACAGCGCAGTACTTGATATCCCTGGAAGGTTAGCCTGTCAATTCGGTCTTTCATCTGCATAGAATTTGAAAAGGTAATCCAATGGGCTGTTCCCCCCTCGGAAAGCATGGATAGAAATATCTCCGGGTTATTCAGGAGTCCATAGGGTGTTGGAATAATTATCCGTGAGAATTTCCGCCTGAGGATCTGGTTTGCCTGCAGGGCATCTCCCCTGATGATATGAACACGTGAATGTACTCTATTCACTGATACATTGGTGGCCATCCAGGAACACGCACGTTCATTTATCTCCATCGCAATTACCATAGCGCCCCGTGCCGCAGAGGGAATGGCATATGGTCCTACTCCAGCGAATGGGACAAATACCGTCTCACCCGGTTTGATAAGGTCCGTGATTCGCTTCCGTTCTGATCCCATCTTTGATGAGAAATAGACCTTGCTGACATCAAGGCGGTACCTGAATCCATATTCCCGATGTTCGGTGATGGTGTTTTCACCAAATATGGGTGTGTATTGTGACGTCCGGAATGGTCCGGTCACATCCCCGGTCTTATTTAATATGGTCTGAATTGAAGGTCTTCGTGTCCGGAGTGCGGTGACAATCTGGTCCTTGTACTGCATCAGGTCTGGAGGGATGCTGATGATTGCGATTGTGCCGATTATTTCATATCCATCCGAAAGGAGGATCAGAAGATCATCTGGGATGGTGCCGGTGAGATCTCTGCGAAGACCCATATAATCTGGGACAAAATTGAGAGTTACCTGTTCATAATTTTAATTTTTACCGTTTCATGGTTGTAATTTGGACAGTAGGTTTAGAGTGTTGGTAGTCACAGATGCGATGCATATTGCTCTTGCCCAAAAGGCGAATGCGGTATTCCTCACAACAGATGATATTTTGCTTGGATTAATTAAAAGAGGTTCCAATAAGACCTAAAAAGGCTAAAAAGGTACCTGCCGTAAAGATACCCATAAATTATAGTTTGGAGTAGGCAATAGCCCTATTCTGTGAAGTATCCAAGACTCTTAATAAGCCTGATCCTCAGAAATATTAAGGGCCTTGAGGGATTCCCTCAATAGGGTTTTTCATGTAATATGAATATAACTCGGTAATTTCATGGATTTTTTGACGTTCATCAGAAGAAAAAGAACTATCCATTTAGTTAGGATAATTTAAGAGCAAGGATGCGGGTTTTGTCACTCTCAAATTCTTCTTTGGTGACAACTCTTCCCATAGCCAGACGTACACTACCCATTCTATACCGTAAGGCATCTTTCTTCAATTGAGACTTATCTATTTTTATTGGCCTTAATTCTCTGTCCCACACATTCTCTTCAATCGGCATGAAAATCCAACCTCTGGCGTTGCCCTGCTCGCAATACTTTCCTCTCTTTAGTATCAGATAATTAGGGTTTCTTATTTGTTCTGCTTATTCCAGGACTCACATTGTTATGGAGATTTGGAGAAATAGTTGCTGGAGTAATTTCACAAACCTTAGTATTTTGGGTTTTGTATGTTGTCTGTTACATTGACGCGCAAATATTCATAAGAACCGATGAATTCTGTTCTTTCATGGATGAACTCGTCTGAACTGTCTGGTGATATACTTTAGATAGCACTATATAAGATGATCCGGCCCGGCACACTTTTCGGAACATGTATTTTTCCATATCAAAGAAACACCCGGGTGATAACAGACAACCTGGTTATATCTACAATCCGGCAAATCAGAGAAATTATTGAAAATAACTTAATTTCCTATAATCGCTCAATACTTCCGATATATGGTTTTTTGGGACCGACTTCGACTACATACACGATGAGTTTATTGTTTTGAATAGAGAGGATAGCCCGGTAACCGCCAACATGAAGAGAATGAAACGGAGACCTTTCAGATCCTTCTAACTTCTGCACCCGTGACCAGGGATTCTTCTTCAGTTCATGGATGGCTTTGATTATCTCCTGAGCTATTGGCAATGGTATTTTTTTGAGGTCTCTTTTTGCTTTATTCGAGTAGATAATCTGAAATTCAGTCATTCAACTCCGAATTCCTTCATAATCTCTTCTTCACTATGGACTCTTCCGGCTTTAATATCCGCCAGGGATTCTTCTATTCCTGCTATCTCTTCGGAAGTGAGAGGATCAGGATCTATGGCACACAAAAGAAGGCGCTCTATTACTGCACTATAGGACTCCCGGGGGTGTGTTTTCAGGTTAGTTAATTGCTCCTTCAAATCTGATCGAATGTATATTGTGGAAGCCGCTTGCATGATTTACCTATAGGTGTTTACAGGTATTGATAGTAATGGCATGGCATAACATGATCCGTGCTGGCATATTGACTTCCTAAAAGTGAACAGTCGGATTATCACTTTTCATAGCATGAAACTGATCATTGCTGCAAGTAAAAAGAGTCAGCGCCATAGCTGAAGGTAAAAACAATCTCTAAAAAGGAGTGTAGAAGATAAGAACTTGTTGTTCTAATGCTGTTGACGGGATCCGGCGGTTTTGTCCGGATCTCTGCCTCAAAAAACAATCGGTGTGGATCCCTGCTGTATTTTTTTACTATTGTTGTATATTGGGCGTATTTTTCCAGTCGTATATCCTATAATTTTGATGAAATTTATAAAAAGGGTGCCGGTGAGTCATCGTCAGCTGATAGAACGCGGGAATTTTGTTCGCCCCTGCGACCACCCAACCCCCTTGGTGCCCGGAGCCGGGCACCATCCCCCAGCGCCAAACCCGCTTGGGGGATACCTCGCCGGTGAACCCTCTGGGGGCACACTCCTCCCTCACTTCGTTCAGTCCGGCGTGTGACCGGCTGCGGTCGGTTGATCTTCCTCGACTTGGTGCCGCAGTCAAACTCCTCATTATTCACGCTGTGAACATATGGGCGCATGATTCCCATTAAGAACGCTCAAGTTAACTATAGTACATGATAGTGTACTCAACGGAAGAGGTCGCCGAGATGTTGAAGGTCACTCCAAAGACTGTTCGCGGGTATGTTGACAAGGGTTTACTTCCCTGTATACGTCTAAATAGGATTTTTCGGTTCACAGAAGAGGACATTAAGACTTTTCTTGAAAAACAGAGGCAGGGATCAGACACCACAGGGCACGCCAATACCCAAGATAGTTGATCCCTGCCTTCAATACTCTAAACTCTCTGGAAGATAATACCACCAGCCAGTTTATTTGAAGGCGTAACTCAATTCCAGCCCCCCCATTTTTAATTTCGTGCTATGCAATAACAGCCAGGAACATTTCCTATATCCATCGAAAATTCCGCAACTCAACCTCTTCTGGCACTCTACGAAAAAGAAAGATGTCATCGGCCGCTCGAATCCATCTCGCGGCATGTCGGTTTGTTGTACCGGTACTTCAAACATGAAGCGCAAAAAGATGAGGTTTGGTACTTGTAATGTGAGTCCCTGCCCGGCTTCCAAGTGGGGGCGAGGGCATCGGTTGACCTGCAGGGCTGGACGACGACCAACGGGAGGAGCCGACCGGGAGAGTCAACTTATGCCCGAACTTTCCCACCCAGGAAGATCACACCGGGAACCCTCATCGGTTGGCCAGTCTGGGGGAGCCGGGAATGGTTCGGAGGTCGGAGAGGATAGACAGCCGGGACATTCTGTTCCTGGTTGAGTGGGGGGACAGTGAGAACCTGCATCCCAGCCAGTAAGCCTCGCGGAGCGAGGCCGCAAAAATTTTTCCAGTGGAAATATTGGTATTACTAATGCTACTTGTACTACTGGTAGTATTTGTAGCAAAAATGGGACGTGTAGAGTTTATGGGGATTCGTGTTCCGGAGGCACGCTTAACCATGCCCGGTACATCTCTTCATAATACATTTCTAATACGGTCAGTCCCTCCGGTTCATCTGATAAATGGGAGATATCCACATTACACCTCCGCGATCTTCAACCGATTAATCAGAGCCTGAATATCAGCCTCATCAATCCGGTACTCTGTGCCGATCTTTATTGCCGGTAGATCTCCTCTGGCTATCATCCGCCTTATCGTGACTTTTGATACTGCCAAATATTGCCCGGCCGCGTCAGTTGTGAGAAGTCCCATATTTTATCCTCTGGGCTATCTTGTAGAGTGCGCAATCCCGGCAACTGTCCGGATATTTTGGGCTACATCGTGCGCCGGTATGAGGACATCGAAAGAAGGGAGGGATCATATTTCCCTCCTGTCTCCCGGTTGCCAGTGTCCCGGCCGGTATAGGATCCCGGCACAATCACGGGGGCCGTCTGAGTATATACAATCCCGGCAGAATGGGGTATCACGTTTCATGCAATACCCTGGTTCGCTCCGGTAGTGTTCAGACATTAATCGTCCTCCGGAAACATCAGCGTAAGAACCGGTTCGCCCATATCACCCGGTCCACACACTCCGAGGACTTCGAATTGTTCAAGCCGGGCCGGGCAACCGGGGCGCTTCATGAGGAAGAGAACTTTAAACATCACCCGGTCAGTGTGTTGATTTTTCGGGTCAGATATCGTGGTCCGAAACATCCAGAGAAGATCCCAGAGTCTGCCGGTTGCGGTTTGACCGGTGTTCATCTCGTCCAGGTTTACCGGGTCAACAATGCTGTAAAGATGATCTGATACCGCAACCGGGAGCTTAATCCCTGCTTCCTTAACGAGGTCCTCCGGGACAGGGACTAATACCCCATCACTGATAGCCTGCTCCCGGGTGTAACTATAGATCAACTCCCCGAAGGGTGACGCGCTCGTGCTCATTGGCTCGCCTCCTTCTGTCTGACTGTATGTATGCCCCTGGTGGCTAACTGGCGAACCCCATATTCCGGGCACTTTGGATTATTACAGGTAACAAAGATCCAGGAATGGGAGCGTTCAACCGTGCAGACCGACCCACACCGGCAGATGTAATCAGCTGGGGGAATGGTGGGGGTGACCATTACAGCACCTCCATAATTTCACTGACCGGGGGCCGGGTTAGGTTTTGCCGGTGGATTTCCAGTTCGCGAAAGCTATTTGGTTTTGTTCCATTCTCGACCTGATATGTACTGAGGATAAATGATTCCCATGCTTCCCGGATTTCGTCAAGTGTGTTCGCTTCTCCCTCAACCTCAACCGAGATTTCATTTATACTGGTCGTTAACCGGAGAAGGATCATAGATAATCCCCCTCATATTCCCGGTTGTTTTCCATCTCGGTAAGTTCAGAAAGTTCAGAACGAAGAGTCTTGATCAGGTCTTCCGTTGCCTTGATGGTCTCTTTAACCTGGTATGATTCTTCGATCTCCCCACAATATTCCTCAGCGAAGTTTTCGAGTACACGGGTTATCGACTTACATTTCTCCTCTATTTCCTCACTGGAGTAATATAAGAGGTCTCCCGGTTCTAACCAGCGGGCGTGAGCACGGGCAACCTGAGCGGAAAGGGAGGACATTATAGATCCTCCTCCTTTGCCATGAGATCGAAATCCGGTTCATAAGTCGCCCATTTTAATTCCTCTTCGAGATTTTCAAGATCATCAAAAAGCGGGGGCAGAATCAACTTCAGTCGGTCCATCTCCTCGAAGAATATTTCAAGGTTTAACCGGCCTGCTTCTTCGTTCGTATAATCTCCAAATTTTTCGAGTAAATCTTCGATTTTTTGCTCTGTTTTGCGTATCTCTTCCCGGATCTCCTCCTCATCCCGTGGGATTCCCTCCGGTTCAAAAGAGGATTTGTAAGAGGCTGAACTGATAGCACTTAACATATTCAGACCTCCGCAAACATTGCCCGGAAATTCTCGTTCCCGCGTGAACTGTCAGTATAATATGGCCGTCCGCTTCTGTGAATTGTCCGGGAGCACATAACACGGAACTCTAAAACCTCCGGGTGTTCCCGTGCTACCTGGGCGGTTGCTTGTCTAATAGCGACTTCTTCCCGTTCTTCTGGTGAATACGAAATCGGTGAATCATTCGCTAAATATCGGTCCCACTCCGGGACCAAACGAGACATTAATTTTGCGAATTTCTTTTCATCACAGACATTAAATGAAGATTCGGCGGATATGGTTAACATTGTTTAAGCCTCCGCCATTATTCGGGAAACAGGGGTATATCCCATATAAGTCTCGATCCATACCTGGCGGGTGATCTCTTCTTCAACCCGCTTGGATGACTTCAGACCTTCCCGGCCTTTCAGAAATGTGATCGTTCTGTTCATTGTGAACAGGTCGGCTAGTCCGTCAATCGGGAACTGGATCCGGTATTCTCCTAATGGGTCGTTTAGGGTATCATGTAGGTATGGGATCCCGCACTCCCACAAACACCGGACAGTGAAACACTCTTCCTCATGTTTCAGTGATAATTCATCCCGGTTTACTCCGGTAACATTCTGGCCGGCAACGAATTGATCAAACTGCCGGGAGGGTAAGATATAATGTCTCTCTTCTCCCGCGACAATCGCGGTGATATGTACCGCGAGTTTTTCGGTTGTCCATGCGTAGCCGGACAGCTTAGGCTCAACTTTTTTTGGCGTGGTTTGTGGTGTCATACTTGTCACCTATATATTATTGGCTTTAAAAGGTTATAAAGTTATCTAAAGTATATCGAAGCACTCTAAAGTATGCTGAAAGACTCTAAAACACTCCAAAGGAAATACCTCTGCTTCTAGTGGAAAAAATTAGCCGGCCTCACTCCGTGAGGCCTAACGGGCCGGATACCTGAGTAGTTGCTCCCCTATTTAACTGGGTTTTGAAAATTACTGGCTGGATCTGCCACAATTGCGAAACATGAACGGCTGCCCGGCTAATTACGCGCCGTTTCCGGTTCGGCTGGTCTAAACAAGTAAACGGATTGGGCCGAGGTGTATCCGAGGCCCAGGGCTATCTTTTTTTCGGAGGGGGGGATCTAAACCCTCGCTGTGAAGGTGGTTTAAATAGTGGATCTCTGGGGGAGGCTGTGAATACATCGACTACCTCTTCCCCCGGCTGTAACCCTTCTATATAAACCTGGGAAGGTCCGGTGTAAGATAAGGCTAAATTGGCGTCTTTTCGCATTTAAAGACACCCGCCCACCCGCCCAAAAACATATGAAAACGGGGCTTCGCGGTCGTCGCGGCCCCTGCGGGTCCGCTCCTCCCCCCGGTGTCATATGTTGTTGTTGTCTTTACCGGCACGTATCCGGTGGGGCTGGTCGGGCCTGCCCGATCCAGACCTCTGCGACCGCTAACGAAGGCCTTTTGGTCGGAGTGCGTTATTAGGAGCAGTAATTCCCCCTGGGGGGTTTGGGGGGATTCGTATGGGCACGAGTCTTAAGCCGTCCGGCACTTCTTGATGTACGATGGTCCGGATGGAGGACGGTCTGATTAGTGTACAATAAAAAAATCTGGATCAACTGCCATAACTCAACGGCCATACTATGTGGTGCCCCGTGACTTCCTTTTTAGATGTTGGGGCTGAATCTCCCTCTCCATTTCCCGGCGGCTTCACGTTCGCGCCTAGCCTGGGCTCCCAGGCAGGGCCGCTTTCTCCTTCATCTTTTCTTCTCAAAAACTGCCCTTGTTCAATAGTTTAAAAGAATCATCTGGGTAGCATAAATGCTACTGGTGGTATTAGTAGTATAAGTAGGATTGGTGGTATATGTGGTATGGGTAGTATCAATGCCGAAATATTCTATCTCAATGACTGAAGAACTCGCGAGAGAAATTTCTGACCGATATCCTGACAGTCCATTTTCTACGGCTATTGCAAAACTTGTTCGAAAAGGTTTGGATATTGATGGTGCTGATACTACTGATGCTACTAATACTACTAACGCTACTAGTGCTACTCTTACTACTCTTCTTACTGATGCTACTTGTATTGCCGATCCTACCTCTCCCCCTCATCCCCCTCCACAACCTGTCACGCCAGGACTCACTGAAATTGCTGACATGATCCGGTCGATTGTTCAGGAAGAAATGAGTAAATTTCAACCGGTTCCCGTCATCGTTGAACCAACCATTGTTACAGAACCCGTTGTTATTCCAAATACTGAACGTCATGAATGGTTAACGAGTGCTGAAGTAGTGGCCATGCTTCCGGAAGACCTTCCCCGGGGAACTCGTTCTTCACGAGTCAGCCGTGCGATCTCCTCCGGGAAGTTACCATCAAACGGTCTGCCAGGAAAAGAATGTAGAATTCAACGCGCTGATGCTATCGCATGGATACAGGCATGATTCTTTTTAAGAAAATGTAGGGTAAAATGAACAAAACCCCTACACTTCCGAACAGGTGATAAAATTGCCTCACTTTTTAAAAAGGGAAAGTTGAAAACCCTTATAATTTACTAGACGGGTGAAGTCTGACGAATTATATGGAGACGTGTACATTGATTGATGGTTTACTTCCTATCATAACCGGATGCCCGAGGTGATAATCACCCGGTTACAATGAGAGGGAGGGTGTTGACCCCTTCCATCTCGCCCCTGCCGTCCCGAAAAACGGCACATACTATCTTGCCCCATCCGTAATAATGGAGGCTTTACTTTATCAGGGAAAGTGGGTCAAGGATCGAAATTTCGCCCTTCTCGTTTGCCCGAATTGTACATATGACATTCCGAGCATCCCTGATGTATTTCAGGTATACTCCGGTGACGGCAATTGAGTTGACGATCGCCATCCCGATTGAAATCAACACGAAAATGAAGTCAAGAGTCATTCATCCCCTCCGAATACGATCTGTTCAGTCATATTCATGGTACCCGCTACATCGCTGGTATGAGTGGTTTCATTCGTCCCATCGGAAGACTTCGCCCGGACGAGAATCATACCAGACCCATTGATCATGGTGACCGCCCCGGTCTGTGATGGGTCAAGAGTCCTGGTTGATACATACTGCCCGGTCTGCATCAGTCCCATGTAATTGATCTCATCCCGGCTTGGCGTTCCATTCTCCGGGAGAGTGAAGATACATATTCCTGATGATTCGGTCTGGTTCGTTCCTTGAGCTGTATACTCATCAACTCCTATCGGACCGGTAGACCTGGCGTTGGTCGATGTCTTTACCTTTCCATCGCTTCCGACATTGAAATTTCTCATGAGAATTCCCATATCAGTGGTGAAGAGACTGGCCGCGTATGTCTGCCCCTGTCCGATTACGGAAGAGGATACCCAGGTTGCTCCGTCACACACGATGGTGGATGATACTGAATCAGCACCGACAAAACCGGCGATGAGAATACAGGCACATCCTACTATAACATAACCCCAATTCATCCCATCACCTCGGAAAAATGAGAGAATTGTATTATGCGAGTTCTGAAACGGTATCGGCCCAGGTCTCAACGGTCGTGAGAATTGAATCAGATTCGTAGCTTGAGACGGTGACCGTGTCACGGGTGAACCGGACGTTGAAGAGTTCACCGTTTGCCATATGCCCCTTGATGGTGACGGTGAAGCTATCTTCGGAACTGTCATGGGAAGCGGTTCCTCCCATTGCGGTTGCGAGAGTGTTGTCTGCCAGAATGGTTGAAATATCAGTGTCAAATGCTCCGGAAGACGGTGCCTTTACAGTGATGGTTCCAACGGTCTTTCCATCGTTGTTCTCGTAGATGACCTTCCCGCTGTAAGACTCTGAGCTCTTCTGGACTGCCGGAAGGGTTTCTCCACCGGATACGTATGGAGTACAACTCCATGGGTTATCGGCGAGAATGGTCCCGATGATGGTACTCAGGACAGCCTTTGATGCAAGAGGTGTAGTAAGGTTCCGTACTGCACTCTTGACGCTGGACTTTGCGACAAAATCTGCCATGTTCGATGTTCCCCTGTCACTGGTGTGACAATAGGGATTTGTTGGCGGTATATAAATGGTTAAAAAGATTTTAAAATGGGGTGTGAAATATCCTTGATTTTTAAAAAGAAAGGAGTGCTCGTATAAAGTCCGGAATTAGTGGGTGTTTATGTCTCGCCCTATGACAGAGATCAGCATTTTTCGCCCCTGCGACCACCCAACCCCCTTGGGGGTCGCTTCGCTCCGCCCCATCCCCCAGCGCCAAACCCGCTTGGGGGATACCTCGGAAAACCCTCCTCCCGTTGGTCGTCGTCGCTCGCACCTTGGAGGTCGTCGCTTTGCTCCTCCGCTCCATGCAAGCGTTTTCCTGCGGGTGGTTGCTCTCTAATCTCAACCTGGGATGAGATCCGAAAGTCGTGTCTCGCTCACTCGCTCCGGTCCTTCTCTCTCTCACTTCCTTACGTCCGTTCGTTCGTTCACTCCCTTCACTCGTTCACTGGCCACCACTTTCGGTTGTGAACGTTCGGTCAGGGTTCGGCCAGACCGTGCCGGACTGTCCTCACACCTTCCTCTCACTCCCCCACTCGCGCAATGGGCCGATGTTCGGTGGCTCCGCTTCGAGAGATTGTGTCTCCGTGCGGCCTGCGTCGCTTTGCTCCACCGGTCCTCCTCCGGCACAGACTCTCTTCGCTCCGGTGGGTTGGGTGTTACGGGCATAAGTTGACTCTCTCATCCCGCGAACAGGTCGCGGTCTGACAGGTCAACTGATGCCCTGCGTATGTGCTGGTCCCTTCTTACACGATATTTTTTGAGTCATCGGGTGCCAGTTACCGAGAAAAGATAAAATTGGATTGTTCTGTTTCGATTATTGTTTATTGGAATAATTATCCAGTATTTCTCTGATTTTATTCCGCAGGTCCGGGATGTCCTGGGTTATTGTCTGCCATATTGTGATCTGTTGCATTCCCCAGTATTGGTGAATGAGTTTGTCCCGCATTCCCACCATCCGCTTCCATGGTACTTCCGGGTGTTCCTTTCGAAAGTCTTCAGGTATGGATCGTGCAGCTTCTCCCAGTACTAGGAGGTTGTAAATGATAGCCTCAAGGTCTTTTTCAGTATTCGCACTTTGTGAATTGTTCTTTTCCTGATTATAGCGAATTATTTTATCCGCAGCGGTGAGGATATCTGTCAAAAAAATGCGAAGGTCTCGTTTTTCAGACATACTGAACTTCCGAGAGAATTTTTGGACGGAGGAGTGGTTTTAATCCTTCAATATCTACCAGGTCAACGGGAGCCTGCAGTGCTTCTTCTAATTTTTCTTCCAGTTCGAGAAATCCAAAGATGCTAGGGGGGTTATCAAATTCAACTAGGATATCGATGTCGCTATCCGGTGTCTGTTCTCCACGGATTACAGAGCCGAACAGGCCAAATCTTCTGATATGGTATTGGCTAGCCAATTGCGGTTTTATTGTATTGAGTGTTTCAAGAACCGTAGCTGCCTGGGTCATGGTATATCATACGTTCGAATAATCCATAGTTATTTTTACTGTCCTCATCTTGAGATCATTCTGAAGCAAAGATATATTGTTCTTTAGATATATTATACATTATATAATAGCGAGCGCTCTATGGTGGGAGACAATACTTCTCTGCAACTCTCTGATGGGGAAGAGGAGATTGCGGAAATATTCAATGATATCGGGGTGAAGCGGAACGCTTCCCGAGTCCTGGTCCTGATGATCAGGGGTTTTGATCTAACTTCACGGGAGATAGAACGTGTCTGTGATATCAGGCAGCCGGAAGTGAGTATTGCTCTAACCGACCTTGAGACACGAAAATGGGTGAAAAAGGTCGGTCAAAAATCAGAAAACAAGGGGCGGCCTGTTCTGATATATCACTTAGTCAAGTCAGTGGATGACATCCTCGATGAGTTAAAGAAAGTGATTGTCGGAGATTATGATAAGAAATTACATGAGATTGAGAAGGTTCGGGAGCTATTGAAGGAACGGGTTTTAGAGAGAAATTGACACAATAATCCATTGTTCCAATATGTTCTTTCTTATCTCTACAGTCCAGGGATTACCGGTCTTGATGTGATGGTTTCGAGTCATCCCCATACAGATCATATCGGGGGAATGGTAGATGTCATCAATGGTTGGTGAAAATGTCCGTGGATAATGGGGTTATTCATAGCGCTCCGGCGGTAACGATCGTATGGTGGTCCTGGTTCAGAAACAGACTCCTTATGCTACGGCAAAGACTGGAGATACTATTTCCTTTCCTGATGATGTGAGTGAAAAGGTACCGACTCCAGAATCTCTGCCCGCCATATAAATCCACTTTTAGTACACCAAAATTAACAAAATTGTTAACTATAGTGTACCTAAAGTTGATCATGTCTTTAGACCTTATCAGATCACTTGCCAGAGATGGCGAGGTATTCACGATTGATGAGGCAGTTGCGAAGACATCAATAAGAAAGGATGTCTCAATATTCTCATAGGGGCCCTCTAATAAGTTCATTTGAGATTTTAGTTACGAAGGGTGCGAGAGTTCTTAACAATGAAAGATCTTGTAAAGAACTCAAATGTTCCCAAAAAAGAAGTTTTATTCTGAATAAACCAATAATCATTGAATCTGTCTTTGTGGAGTTCTTAACAAAGTTCTTAACAATGCTAAGAACTCCTTAGGCGATATTTATGATGAGAACTTTTTCCTTCAGCAACAAGGAAACCATCATCTCCTGATAATTTTTTCAGGCAAGTGATGAGGAATATTCCGGAAGATGACTATCGGAAAATTGTGGGAAAAGGAGATTGATGATTTTATTATTCAAAAAATTTCCGCTCTTTTTAATTAGCATGCATGAATTCAATATCTCTAAATATCTTGGCGTAAATCCCAGTTCCATCAAAAATGTAATCATAATGAGGAGTATCCTCACATTTTATTCGGATTATCCATAAGAAACGAGGAAAACACTCTTTTAATATCTTAGGTTTTTCTTCAAAGGTCTGCTCAAGTAAAAAAGACTTATATTTTCGAACATCGGTTAAAAATAATTCCACTGATGAATCAGAAGATGCTGTTCCCTTTGAAATTTTTTCGTCCATTGTCCTTTTATATCTTAAATATGCAGGGTAAATCCTTGAAAAATTTAATCTGATCTTAGAATAAACTGGAATAATTAATTTTTTCACTTTTACTTTTGAATAATCTTCTTTCAATAAAGCATTATTCCAACAAAAGAAATGGCCATCAATAGGATGTACCCTACTGTAGGGGCCGATATTATCGTCGTGAATGTAAAGTTCTTTTACAGTCCCATTTTTATTCGTACGATACCCGGTAATCACAACTGCATGCATTCCAGATTTAAATTCCTCATCACCAGGTAACTCATCCTTTTTATATAACTCCAACCCTGCAATTATTGGGAGGCCAAACATGCTGTATGCCTTTGTAGTATCCGCTACAATGTCATCAGTGTCTTCGATAAAATCCTCATTTAGGGCGTAATCCGCAGGATCAATGAACTCAGTCTCTAAACCAATTGAATTGAAATAATGTTGCATTTGCTGTAGAGTTAACCCTTCTGATGGAAAATTTCGGCACTCTGTTGGAAAAATGCTAGAACGCTCAGTTATTTCATACGGAGATAATAATTGGATTCCAAATAATTTTACAAGGGGAAACAGTGATATCCAACATGATATTGTTGCACATCGGGAAATAGCCACATCCTGCATTTGAAAGGGAATAGAATTAACAGATAATTCAATACCGAAAAGTGAAATCGAATAGTTATCTACAATGTAATTACGATTATCTTCCCCATCTGTTTTCGGATATGTTGCTAATACAGTCTTCCCAATTACTTTTCTTCCAGTTTCATTCGTAATTGGCTTTACGACAATATATCCAAGGTAAGATGATTGAAGTTCTTCGAAAAATCGTTTATCATTGATTTCAATAGCATCAGAAAATGTCTTTTCATCAAACTCATTCGTAAAAAAGTGAAATCTTTCGGTAGTTCTATCCCAATTATTATATGAGCGAGAATAATATTTTGAATAATCAATCAGATAGTCTTTATCTATATAATTTCGCTCATAGATGCATGTAGATGCCTTAATGTCTGTTAAATATACTGAAGAATAGGACCAAATATTTTTTAAAATATTATTCTTGCAGTAATCAAAAGGGAGAATAGTGTTATTGGGGAAAAATTTACCCATTTATATTGTAAACCGCAGGTCTAAATCTTCATCAGAAAGTCTCGTTACCTTTTGATGAAATTTTTCAATATCACTAAGTAATTTTGGTGTAATGAGATTGTCAAATTCTGATTTTATGGAATATAAATTCGATTCCACTTTTTTCATGTTACCCTTACCCCGTACGTTGAAGTTTCCTGTGTAATACCTATCTTTTAATATTTATTAAAGTTGTTATTTAAAATAATGTATATTTTTATACTATCTATGGTTGTTTAAACGGTAATATCTTTTCAACTAGAGCAATGCAATAATGCTTATTAAATTCGTCACTTCTCCCCCTCCCTCTCCTCCAAAAAACAGTACCCACACTCCTTACACTGATACCGCTGCTTTTTACCTCCAGCTCTGAGGACAAACCCACTCTTCACCACCGGTTTCCCACACCGAGGGCACACCATATCGACCATGTTCTTCTATTATCCTTTATGGGTTAAGAGATAAGTAGATAGATAGATAGATAGATAGATAGATAGATAGATAGATAGATTTTCTTATGAGGTGATCCCATCCCCACAACCCCATCCATCAAAAAAATCGAATCACTTGTCCCGGCTGCAACCGGAGTCCTCACCCTCGTCGTCGCCCTCTGTTCTTTCGTCCTCTCCTTTTCAAACCTCCGTTCATCGGCTGTTGAAGCCGGGTTCGATCCTATTCTTGCCTGGTGCTGGCCGATCTGTATTGATGCTCTCCTCATCTCCGGGTCGCTCATGGTCCTCCGGAATTCTCTCAAGCATGAGAGCACCCGGTTCGGGTGGTTGGTGCTTTCGGTCTTTACACTGGTGAGTATTCTGTTCAATGTGATTGTAAGTCCAGAGACATGGATGAGCCAGGCAGCTCACGCTATCCCGCCGATTACGCTCATGGTATCTGTTGAGATCCTGCTCTCGATTGTCCGGTCTGATCTCTCCTGTTCGGGTGTTACATCAGTACCATCTGTTACATCTGAAATGAACAGAACGAACATGTTCGATGGTAAGCCACTTGTTACAACAGAAGTTCAGGGTGCTGTAAAGGGTGTAACAGCTGATCAGGTGTTACAATTCTTCAAGGAGAATCCAAGTGCAAGTTATGTTACAGCTGCTGCGAACCTGAACATTGCCAGGCAGACGGTTTCCCGGCATGTTGCCCGGTTGTTAGAAGATGGAAGGTTGGAGAAAGATGGGGATCAGTTTGTGATTCCGGACCGGGATGGCAGGGAGTATGCTTGATAAAGGAGTGAAAAAAAGTAAAATTATCGTATAAACGATGGAGAATTGCCCGAATTGTGATTAATTGAAAGAGTATTGAAGACGATGAGCATTGAGTTTGAAGAACAAGATATCGAGACGAAAGAGGCTATCATCGATTTCCGATGTTTCGGGTATTTCCCGAATGAGGCTCCGGTCTTGCGGGTTGGGAGGACTTTTTATGAGTCATTGGATTAGATTTAGACAGGATGTAGAAAAAAGAGTAGACGTCATTCGCCAGAATCTGATAAAATAGCAAAACAGGTCAAATATCTCCGGGTTTCCCCCAACCTTTTAACTCATAGATATCTTCTCCTTTATGCAGTGAAACGCTCGGTTCAAAAAACCAATCTTTTGTATCCCTCATATAGACATAACCAAAGGGGAAAAAATAATGAAATTTTCCGTAAATATCTTCAACTTTTAAATTAACTCTCACTTCAAGTGTTCCGTCAGAATCAACTGCTTCATACGGAACAGGGAAATGCCCTGAAAAAACCATTTTGGGATGGAGGTATATCGGTTTCTCTCCACAATAAATCCGATTTGGAGTTTTTACCAATCCCAAATTAACTTCATCTAAAAAAACATCTAATGCAAAGTGTACTATTAATAAATTAGACTCCCCCAAATGTTGTATAATAAATCCTACATCGGGAAGTGCACGAGAACCACGATTTGTTTTTTGAGTGATTTCATAATGAATTGGAGAGATTAGGTTTTGGGTATATTTGTTATAAATTTGATTTCTGCGGGCTTTTAATTCAAGTTCAGAGAAATTTTTACCTTTAGGATGGGTTGGATTGTAACTCTCTACTAATCCATGGCAATCAAAACATAATGGAATAGCATTATCGATACTGCTAGCTTTTTCTTTGTCCTTTATTTTTGCTTTAGGGATAATATGATGTACTTCAATATTTATTCCACATTGTTTACCGCATAAACAGCAATGTCGATCTGACCATAATAAGCATTTTAATTTAACATCATCTGAAAAATCGCCTTTTTTTGAGGTCATAGGGTTATATCTATTTTGATCACAATTATTTTTTCGTTAAATCCAACCATTCAAATACTTTATATCACTTATACTAAAAAATTCATAAACGAAAAGAAAATCAAGAATCATAATATATATTTAATTAAAAACCTACAGATTTTTATGGCAATCAATCTTTCCACGATTTCAACGCAAGAACTGCTCAATGAAATTAAAAGGAGAGGTGGGATAGAGACTCTAATATTTCAGGAATTTGATAAGATTTATAACAAAGGTAATATTTCAAACCATCAACACAAAAAATTTTTAGAATTTTTTTTGAATATTCCTAAATATCTTATTATTGATGGAATTAAACTGATTGTGAGAAATGCGGGATTTATAGAAGAATTTAGTAACGCGGATGAGGTTTGTGTGATAAAAAGAGTTTTTATGGTAAAAGAGAGTGAAGAAAAAATATCTGACTGGATTGAAGGTTCGGGTCATGTAATAATAATTAAAGATTAAATTAATCAAATTTCCCTCGATAAATTTTTTTGTATTTTCTAAATCCTTTGCATATGGATCCTTATGGGTCGAGATCTTTCAGATAAACAAACAAAATTTCATGGTAGACTATCACTTCGCTCTTATTCGTGAAATACTCCTGTATCGTTCCTTTCAGGGTTTCTAATTGAATATTCAGCTATCCACACATACACGCTATCCAATCCTGAAAAGAAAAACACTATTTTTCAATGAGCAAGCAGATTAAGTATTCTTCAGAAATAATAATTAAACTCCACCATAATTCATACACAAATAATATTTTAACCAAAAAAGAAAACCTTATGAGTAAATATCGTTGATGAAAAATATGACGTATAATTTATGGCCAATAGTGATTTTTTCCACTGGCGGAGTAATTTTATTTGAATATTTAATGTTAAAGAGTCGTCCAATTACTGATGAAAAATACACGTGGTTTTATTGTGGTAGGAAATCGCTTTGGGGGTTGGCCATCCCAATGTGGTTTTTGCTATATGTGTTTTTCTTAATAACATCAGAAAAAATTATTAATAATTATGTAATAATCACCATTGGTGGCTTTTTTCTAGTAATTATTGCATATAAACTCGTAGATAGGGGTTTTGATCCATAATTTTTTTTGTATTACTTTAGGAATCTCATTTTTTGAGAATAATATGAGGTGCTCGAATAGGCTGCTCATTCCCATTGAAAATAATAAATGTGGGTACTTTATTATTTCATATGGATAATTAAAATATTATGTTAGATTTAGACCCAAAATTAGAGGGAATAGGCGCAATAATTATTGGAATTTTAATTTATTTATGGACTGGGAATGCATTTCTGAAATTAATAGGAATTATCTTTGTAATCTGGGGGATTTATAATTTTTACAAAGTATATAAAAATAAAAGTAATTAGGCTTTTATTCATTTTTTCGTTATAGATCAAAAGAATATGGAATGGAACAACCTGATTTCTCTTTCTAGCTTTTTACTGATATACTAAAAAATTGAACACTGAATTTTCAATATCACAGAGAATAACTTTATACCACCCTTCAGAAAATTGTGGCATATATCTATCTCTATAGGAGGGTTAGATATCCTCTGGTATTAATCAAATCGGTAAATTTATTCCATTAAAAAATTAATATTCAATATGAAATCATTTTTGATTTTGATTTTTTTTGTTGGCATTTTATTTTCAGCTGGATGTACAACTAGCAATAATTCATCATCGGGAAATATGCCATCATCTGAAGCTAAAGCAATGGCAGATTCGGCTCTTCCTTTACTCGATAGTGGAAAATTCGAAGAAGCTATTAAAGTAAGTGATCAGGCAATCAAAATGGATCCTCGGGCAGGTAATGCTTGGTATAACAAAGGAACTGCATTAGCCAATCTGGGAAGATATGAAGAAGCGAATATTGCATTTGATGAAGCATTAAAAATAAATCCGGAACATGTGGGGACTTGGAGCAATAAAGGGTGGGTATTAGCAAATTTAGGAAGATACGATGATTCTATCAAAGCATATGATCAAGCTCTAAAGTATGACCCCAATAATAGCAAAGCATTAGAAGGAAAAAATCTGGTTTTAAATGCTTTAAATAAATAAATTTATTTTGTTATCGAATTGATGCAGTTCTGTTGCAATAAACTATTAAGTAGACTTATTCATAATATTCAAAAAACGAAAGTTGGTGAAACACTTTTTAATTGAACAAAATATGATTTGTCAACATTAAGGCCTATTTCATAGAATTGATTTTTGCATCACTACAGCCATTAAAATTTGCTAATAAAATCTCACTTTTCAAAATGATCTATCAATTGATGATATTTAGGCTACTTTAGATTTAATAGGATGTATATCATACCAATATCTTAAGTAAATCGTAAAATACATATTGCAAATAAGATTATTTTTATTATGTTAGATTTGAATCCAGATACTGAAACATACATTCTATTTTTTTTAGGTTTTTTTTTCATATTGGGGACTTTAGGTCTGGGAACTACTCCTATAATGGGTCTATTAATTATTTTAGGAGGTCTTTACCGCTTTTATTTTACTACTGAAAAAAATCTTGATTACAATAATTTGTATCAAACAGGATTAAAGGAATATAATGCCGGAAATTATAAAAAAGCAGGGGGGTTATTATATCAATCTCTCAACATAAATCAAAAAAATCATAAAGCCTGGAATGCTTTAGGCATAATATGTACAAAACTTGGATATTTTGATAATGGTACAAAATGCTATCACGAAGCTTTAAATTTAGATCCGGCTAATAAAATCGTGCTAAAGAATTTACAATTTAATGAAAAGAAAAAATCGTCAAATCCATCATCAAATAATGTTAGTAGAGAAATAAGTGATGATTTAGATTTAATTACTAATACTCAGTCTAAATATGAAATAATTAAAGAATTTTTACTAAAGCCGAAAGAAGGATTCCGCAGGATTAGGAGTATTGATTGGAAAGAAAATTTTAATTTAATTATTCCTTTAATTTTGATTTATTCTGTATTACTCGCTTTTACTCTATCAAAAGGAAATAGTCCCTTTACATTCTTAATTATGGTTTCAAATATATTCGGATTATTAATTGGAATTCCAATAATTTCTGCAGTTATTCACATTGGGATCCTAATATTTGGAAAAGGTTCGAATATGGGTTTCAATAGGACTTTTAATATTTCATGTTATTCGTATATCCCCAATTTACTTTTAGGTTGGATTCCATTTATTGGATGGTTTATTGGAGGTTTATGGACATTTTATCTTTTTACGTTAGGTTTGAAAGAAATACATAATCTCTCTACAATTAGGGCACTTTTGTCATTATCGATCCTATTTGTAATAATTGTTGTAATTATGGTAAATGTTGTATTTTCCTCAACCACTCTTTAGTTATTATTGCCATCTTAACCAAAATATTTTGATAATATTTTAATCGATATTATTTAGGTTGAATTTGAATCAACCGAATTTTCTTTTTACTACTTTCTCAATATGTTCATGCCAAAAATTATTCATGAAACCTTAATTAATATTCTTTATCATGAAATTCAAGAAGATTCTGACAATGCCAAAATAAATCTTCATCTTTCAATTCTTTTGCAACATTTTGACATTTTACGAGCCAATCGTTTCGTTTTTCTATTCTACCTAACGAGCTGCATATTTCGGACATAAAAAGGTATAATACTGAATTTTCGGGATATTTTTTGATAAATTCAATTATTAAGTTCTCTAACACAATTATTTTCTTTTCTAGTGTAAAAATCTGGATGAGGAAAAAAGAGTAAGTATATAATCTCGTTGGGTCACTATTTCTTATTTCTTCCAAAATCGAATCTAAATCTATTTTTTCCTTATTTTTTTAACAATCATATATCGCACTTAATCGAGTGCCAAAATTCCAATATTTATAATCCTTATATACTTCATTGTTTTTTGAATATCCAAAGAAATCAGGAAATAACGTTTCCTCATTAATGTTAAAATTGTTATTTAATTCTATTAACAATGCTTCCTTAATCGAACATGGAATTATTAATAAATCGTCGTATTCTAAATCCGACTTTCCAAATAAAAAAATTGATTGTTGTATTGGGATTCTATGATTAATATGAGGAGCTTCCCAAAACCAAATTTTTGGGGGTATTATTGTATCTTCTTTATTATATCGATGTTCATTCCCTTCATCATCAGAGATGAACTCATCCAATTCTGGAGGGCCTCTATAATTCTTCGGTTTTTGTTCCAAAAAAAAATCGATCTTTTCTTGAAGTAAGTTATATTGTAATGGTGAATAATTTTCACAATTAAAAATATTTGTCGCAAAAACCGCCCCATCACTTTCTTTTTCATTATCTGAAATGCAGGCAAAAAATAAGGCTATTAATGAATTTAATGAAAAATCCACCAGACATGTAGCGGCTCCAAAATGTTGTAATTCTGATAATATCTCTAACTCATATAAATTGCCATTATTTTTTCGATTAATCCCTTTTAGATAATAGCCATCAATAATTTGTCGATTGTATTCAAGTAGCAAACCCTGACTTACTGGAAAGTTCCAATTCTTTGTCTTGAATAATGTTTTTCTTATTCTACGTGCTGCAGAAGAGGATAGTGGCCAAGTGGAATTAGATTGGCCACGAAAAACATATTTTTGGGGATGTTCACAGGTAATTTTTTGAATTTTGGAAATGTAATCATTTAAAGAGCAAATTTTACACATCACAACTCCCGATAGATTATTTTCATATTAAAAATTAAAAGTTATTTTTTTATTCATATAACCTTATACAGTATCACTGAAGGATCCATATAAGGCGGTATTAAATTAGAATTTGAACTAATAAAATCATCTAAAAATCGAGGATTTACATTTCTGAAAGATAACAGCAACTTATAAGAGGTTTTTAATCAGAATATAAATGAGTTATTAATGAAAGTGAAATTCTATTCTCTGTTTTTAGGGATTACTCTAACAATATTTCTCCTATTTTGTGGTTGTACAATTTCTACAACATCAACAACCAGTTATGCCTCTAATGGGTATTATCAAATTGATGGTACAGATTTTTTAGATAGTCCAATATATCCAAAAATCCATTTGGAGATTACAAATCGTGGAGATACTAACGGAAAAGATGTTCAACAAAAATTGATTTTTACGATGAAAGGAAGGAAAATCCATGAAGAAACTGTATATTATGGGGATATTCCCGCTGGTTCTATGAGATCAAAAGACATTGTAGTAGAATTAAATCTTGGAGGAAGTGAACTAGAGGAATTAAAGAAAAATAGTAAATTATTAGATTGGGAATATGCAGAGACCATCGATAATGGAAAAGTAATCAAAGATTCTTAATTTTTTTTAGGTTTTCATTTATAATATAAAACCGGATGTTTTTTTGACAATAAGAGATAATTTACTTTTAAATGAAAAATCCAAATTCTTTAAAATTCTATAGATTAGCTATAGATCAATATAAAAAAAAGAATTTTGATGATGCAATTAATAATATTGAGAAAGCTTTAGAGTATGAGCCTAAAAATTACCAAGCATTACATGCTAAGGGGTTGTGTTATAATAAATTAGGAGATTCGCAAAAAGAATTAGAATCATATAAAAAAGCAATTGCTGTAGATCCAAGCTCAAAAACAGCCTGGTATAATGCAGGAAATGTGTTTTTTAATCATGGAGATTATGAAATGGCAATTTCATACTATGATAAAGCAATACAGATTGATGAAGGGTTTAAAGACGCTTGGTACAATAAAGCTGCAGCGTTGAAAAATTTAGATCAAGATTTTGAAGCTCAATATGCTATAGCAAAAGCGGCTAGATAAAAAGTTAGTTTATTATTATCCTGCACTCCCTGCCATTCCGAAAACAAATGCTGCAATAACTGCAGCTAGTATTACTGTTAAGGCTAGTAAAACTGGTATTAATAAAAAATATAATACATAATCCATAAGTATTCCAAATTTCGGTTCTATCTCCCCATTATTCATTTGTTGCCGAATTTTGTAAGAATCGTATATTAAATAGAGGTGTATAAAAAATCCAATAACAAAGGGATATAATAGAGATGTTATAATAGATCTTAATAATCCGGCAAAACCACCCAACCCATTATACACATGACCTAATCCTGGGAAAATTGATAAGGCAGCGGGAATATAGGGACTCCGATATTGGTCATCTTGGTTTGGTGTTTTTGAGATAGATGATTTTTGTGTCTTTGGATTATCTTCAAGAGTAAGGATATCATCAGTTTCACTTTTCCTTGCCTCATTGCGTTCGAAATTTTTCTGATATGTTGAATTATCTGGAGATAGGATTAATGCATTTTCAAAACATGTGCCTGCACTCTCATAATCCCCTGTTTTAGAATAACAAATCCCTAATGCATTCCAAGCCTTATCATTTTGATCATTTTGTTCAATTTCATCTTCAAATTCTCTCAAAGCATTTTTTATGTTCCCCTCTTTAAAATGCTTCATCCCATTTTCAAAAGACATAATCTGGTTTTTCAACTTACTAATGAATATATTTTTTTAAATTATCTCAAAAAATTATCAAATTTATAAAAAAATTCCTAATAATGTTAACATGGGGTATAATCTCCTACTCTGCGATATTTATTTCCAATTCACCTTAAATTTCGTCAAACTATATATTCTTACTATAGGGGCCATTTATTAGATCATCATAATAACTATCCGTGTTTGAACTACGAAGTAGATTAACAATAAAAAATAAAAACTGCTTTCATTGACTGTTAATTACGAGGAAAATGGTATGGTTTAAATATATTATTAGTAAGTAAATATTATGTTAAACTTAGAGCCAAAAACTGAAGGTATCCTATCACTTATTGTCGGTGCACTCCTTTTTTTCTGGATTCCAATAATTGGTATAATAATAATAATATGGGGTGTATACAACCTATATAAGGCTTTCAAAGGAAATCAATAAATTATCACAATTTTATTAGATACCTTCTTGAAGATCAACTACCACATATTATAAATATGCAGGTTTTTACTCATTTAAGAGCGAATAAATTTTTTAATAATAACCAAAACAGGCTCGTTATTATTGTAATTGTAATATCCTCTTTTATTTTATTAACAGGTTGTGTAGGAAATGATACGGGGATACCAAATTCTCCTGATGATCTTAAATTTTATGATTATTGGGGAGAGTCTTCGGATAAATTAACGGCCATAAATATTAAACAAATGGAGGTTGTACTGGGCATTCTCCCTAGTAATCAATGGGATAAACAATCACTATACAAATTAGATTTATTGGCTGATGAAACTTTAACAACCGTTGATGAATATAAACATAAGATGCTATCGCTAGATATTGCACCTGAGTTATTGCCAACCCGTGATAAATTAATTAAATATCAATCTATTCAAGCAGATGCCCAAAAAAATGTAAAATCTGCATATCAATCGATGGATAGTGGTAATGTCAACGAAGCATATGATTATATGGGAAAATATGTTGAAAAAACCCGAGAAGCAGATAATTATCTAAAGGAAGTATTCATTACAGATCCTATGGTTCAACTTTCTATGAAATTACAAGGCAATCAATAGTCTCCATAAATATTACCTTTTTTACTGCCTTTAAATTGGTTATTATCTAGATACATAATAGTATATTAGATAAAGTTTAGGTCTGTCACAATAAAGAATACTCATAAATTTAATGGGATATTATTATTGAATAATTCTTCATTATTAAATATTATATATATGAAGAAAATTATTTACACAATCCATCCTCAATAAATATTTTTGACATCGATTCAATAATATATGGATAATAAAAATGACCTGCCTAAATTTATCCCAAAAGTAATAAATCGAGCGGCTAGGGACTTTATTACTAATCACCCCGTATTTTTCTTTCTTTTTATCATTTTTGCAATTATTTTTTTTCTTTATTTCCTCCCATCCTTTTCAGCTCAAACATCAAGAGATTTTATTTCATTAATCGTAATGTCTCAAATTACCGTTTTTTCTCTAATTTTTGCTATTTCATTGTTTTGTTCAGAATTTGTATCAGGAATGACATCTTCATTTATGGTTCGGTTTTTCTTTACAGACCTCGAATTAGCAAAAAATTGGATTATTTATTTTTTATGTATAGCATTTGAAATGCTGATCTTTTGGCATATTCCAGACAATTTAGATCCAAATATTTTTTATCCTTTTCAAATATGGGCATGCGATTCTATACAGCATACTTGCACTCCTCAATTATCGTTTCAAATTAACCTAAACTTGTTAAATTTTATTTTAATCTATCTTTTTATTGCATTATTTACTGTGATTTCGATATGTATTTTTTTCAAAATAATGCGAGAATTCGCTTCATTTTTTACTAAAGATACAATATTAGAGAAAATAACTGCAAAAATTTACCTAGATGAATCAAAGAATGGAGAACTTTATTTTTATGATAATTTTCAAATGTTATTTGACACTATATATTCATCTATAAAAAATTCTGATTTAAATTTCACTCAAAAAACAATAAAAAAAATTTTTAGAGAAATTATCCCTAGATCTTCAAATTGTTCAGAGAATTTTATATCAAGATTTTATGACCAAATTTCAATTGTTCTCAGAATAGCACGAAAAGAAAATCAAAATAAAATAGTATTGAATGTTTTTTGCTATATAAAAGAAAATTCTGACAAATTAATACAAAATGAATATTATTCCCAATTTTATGATCTTTTTTTTGATAATGTAATCTATTATACCAATGAAGAAGATTTTTGCATGGTTTATCGATTTTTCTATCAGATGCAGGACATTTTAAAATCCCTATTTGATGATAGTGAAAATAAAAATAGAGATAAATATAATTCATATTTGTCGTATTGTTATCAGAATAAAAAAATTAAAGAATTTAAAAAATTAGATGATCTCTTTAAAACTTTAAATTATGGCCATATTAATATAAAATGTAACCAAGTCCCATATTAAAGAAAATATCTCAGTTGAATTGAAAGGAAGATTTACTCCTTCATTTCTATTCGATTAAAAATAAAAATAAATACCTGGAAGTATAAATCAAATCCAAATTAAAAAGTCATTGTATTGGGAGTTCAAAAACTAATAATGCTATGATAGATCTACCCACATTTTCAGTGAAGAGAGATACTTGAGAGAAATTGGCTAATCATTTTCGATCTGATGTTTGCCACAAATTGAAGCCAAAAATCCTAAACCGCATAAAATTTAACTGTTGATAAAATATATATAAAAATTGAGTTCTATTTTTATGGAATTGTCATTGGAGAGTATACGCACCCATATTGAGGATCAATATAACTACATCCTCCTTCAAATTCTCCATTCAAATTTTTTGAAACAATAAATTCTCCTTTAAAATCTGATATGCATTCTACACCATATTTTTCCCATTCTTTAGGGGGATGAGTATTACAACAATAATCAAAAATACACTCTTCCCCAGATGAACCGGATAAATAAACTCCTCCATTTTTGGTACAGGTTTGGTAAAACGCGGTGTCTCCTGATTTCGGAGGCATATTTGCCTTTCCACATTGAACGGGGCAATCCTGAGTTTTTTCTCTTTTTGAACACATCGAATCTTTTACAGTACATCCTGCTGATAGAAGAAATATTGCAATAATTATTGTACAAGCCAAAAATTGATGATATGTTTTTTTTGTCATCTTAAACCTCAAATTGAAATAATTTACTCATGTAATACCTAGTTTCTAAAATAAGCCATCCCTTTTTCTTTACTTGTTTATTACCGGGATCCATAATTTTTGATGTTATTTCATCATAAATTAAAGTTTTTATTCAATTTCCTTTATTATATCTCAATATTTTTTAAATTTTACATGATATGTTGTGAATTATCTGCGGATAATTAAGAGCATTTTCACAATTTCCACCTTTGAGAAGCATATTCCTAAAACACTTGGAATAATATGTTTCTGACATTCAGTTACTACATCTAACTCTCTTGTATCTTCTTCGTAATTCCCTCCATAAATTCCCTCGTTTCATCATTAAATGTTAAAATAGGAGTTTGTTCTTACATCAGTATAAATTTAGGATTTTTTTGAGATTTCATGGGCGCATGCTTTCAAAGGAGGGGTAAATATGGGTATATATAATATTATAGAAATAATTTGATGCATCTTATGTTTTAGTTTCTGTTAAAAAACCTAAAAGCAAAAAATATTTGGATGAGGTATTTCCATATAATAAAAAATAATTTTTTTGAGTAGAAAAAGATTTTTTTCAATATTGCAGCAATTATGAATTAATCTCTTGTAAGATTGTGTTTCGCGCCTCTATTGCCTGGGCATTATTCGGATCAATTGCGAGCGCTTGGTTTATCGCGATAAGGGCTTCGTTATCTTTCCCCTGCTCGAATAATATACTACCTTTCATTCCCCATGCATCAATATTTTTTGGATCAATCTTTATTATTTGGTCATAAGCAGCAAGAGATTGATCATATTTGCCAAGACCATGATAGATAAACCCTTTATTATTCCAAGGCTCTATGCTGCTCGGATCAAGTTTTATCGCTTGATCATAGGCTGCAAGGGCTTCATCATACCTTCCTAACGCCCTTAATGAAGCACCTTTGTTTGTCCATATATCTGCTTCATTTGGGCTAATTTTTAATGCTTGGTCATAAGCTGCAATAGCTTCCTCATATTGACCTAAGGTTGCGAAACCATTTCCTTTCCCGAACCACGGGTTTGCATATTTAGGATTTAATGAAATTGCCATATCATATGCTTGAAATGCTTCTTGGTACCGTCCCAGAGCTTTGAGAGCATTTCCTTTACCGCTCCATGGCTCGGCTAAATTTTTATCTAATTGAATTGCCTTGTCAAATGCTGTAATAGCTTCAATATATTGACCCTTTTGATAAAACGTGCTTCCTGTGTTATGATATTCTCTAGCCTGATTCAAATTGTTCGAACTTGTGTCAGAGTTACCTGATGATGGATTTTTTGTACATCCAGTCATCAAGACAGCAGTCATGAGGAAGAGTAACAACAAAGCAACCAGAAAAGACTCCCTTTTCATAAAGGAGATATTATGCCATTAGATAAATGTCTACTTATTTGATTTTCTGTAAATATTGTAAATGTTGATTATTTCAAAATACTTGAAATTTTTATTGCTAAAAAATATTATCTATTCACCCATTCCTCCACAATTTTCCCCCATTTTCCACCCGTGGAAACGGAATATGGAACACTAACCGGCAATTATTGCAGTAATAATGAGGAGCCGGAGCATCAAGAACCCAAACCGGCTTACCCCACCAGAAGATCGCCCCTAGATTACATCGGGGACAGGATAACTCCGGAACTACATTCCCCGAGTGCCGACCAGGTGGGGGAAGAAAGGATCTACGGGCGGAGAGCCGCCAGTATCCCAGAGTCAACACTCCCATCCTGGGTGAAGATCTGTTTTGACTCATACATTCGATCCCCCGTCATCAATACCTGAGCTTCCTGGGCGAAACATGCCCGGCACCGGAGATCAACCAAACTATCTCTCGTCTGCATATCCCGTTCCTCAAACTCAATCCCCGCCTCGGTAAGTGCGGTTTTCAGTTTTTCGCAGTTCGGGCAGACTTCACGCTGTTATTAATCCGGCCTGAAAATCATATACATTAACAGACAGCCCCGGTTCCAGGCATCTGTTCGTTATTTCAGTAAGTCTGTCCTGAATCTCTTCTGACAAATATTCTTCGCCACACACGGGGCAAATCATTGCCGGAACATGTCTGAAAAGAAACGCGACCCCATTCTTTTCAAATGCGACAGTTGTTAAACCATCAACCGTTACTCCTTCATTACATTGAATGCACTTCATTTCTTCACCTTATATGTATAGGTCTCATCCCACAGTTCCGGGTCAGGTTCATATGCGGTAATAATTACAATCGTATCTTCTGTTTCATTAATGGCATAGTTGACATGTATTGTTCTTTTTTGCATACATGGGATACTAAATATGCAGGAAAAGGTTTTGAATCGCCATATATCCGGATAATTGTCCCCTCTTTAATGCAAATTACTGCATCTTCCTTTAAGATTGACCGTTCCATCATCTTTTGATAAGCATGAACGGTTGTGATAATTTTTTTACCCGAAATATCAATTGCCATTTTCTGAAATTACCAATTCTCTACGTATTTCAACTGTGAATATGTTTGGTTTATGATCCTTATAAGGTAATTAATTTTTGAAAACAATATTACCTCATTTCATTATCGTCCCATAGCTCGTCGATGGATTGGCTACGCCATCACTCTCCCCTCCTCACCGGACAGACACCATAGGTCGTATCCCCGACCTGGACACAAAGCACATCCCCGATCTCATCAGACCGGTTCGGGTTATTCTCCGTCATCCGCCAGAACGAGAGCCGGATATCTCCCCGGTCCTTCTCCGGGAATTGTTCTCCATGTCGCTCAATTATCTCAGAGAAGAATTCGAGAAGGATAGCCCCATCAAACCAGCCTGAGCTTACCGGTTCAACCATCCGGCCTTCAAAAGACCGGACCACTCCGGCACAGCCGGGAGTTCGCTGTAAACAAAAATCTTCGACGAGCATGACAATCACCATAAAAAGGGGCAAAATAGCGAGTTCATACGGTCGCCTCTGTCTGTTTCTGTTCCCGGGAATAACAGACCTGACAGATCTTCTGTTTTGTCTCCGGATCCACCCAGGTAGCAGCCCCGGTATTACAGACATCACACCGGCCCAGATCTTTGTTTGCCAGGATCATAGTCCCGGTATTCAATAGACCAGGAAGGGTGGTAAAGGACCAGCACTTTCTGGCAACCGCCTTACTGTAACATTTCTGGCAGATTTTATGAGCGAACCGTCCTTCTTCCTTCTGTTTTTGCGAGAACTTCTCAGTATATTGGACCCACTTCCCACCACACACAGCACAGGGACCGGACCACACTCCATTGATAGGGTGGAAGTCATCCGGGTCAAGAGCGGTTAGCGGAAAATCCCCCTGTTTCGCGGAAGTGATCGGATCATCTCCGCTAATGGGGGAAGCCTCCGTTTCGTGATTGCTCTTCGATATGTTCGCAGATGAATTCTGATCAGATGTGTTCGCGGATACGCGGAAGGTTTCAGGTGCAGAGGTATAGGCGACAGTGGGTTCGTGTGTGCTCTGTACATTCTCCTCTTTCCGCGTATACTCAGTCTCTAAGTTAGTAAGAGAGTTATTTTGAATTTCACTCTCATCCTGCCTTTCATTTGTTAGCGGAACACTTCCGCTACCCTTCCGCGAACTTCCGCTAATTCCGCTAACATTGTCATCATCAGGATCATCATCTGCCCCATCAGATCCCTCGTCCAACCAGCACCCTCCACCAGAGATCCATGATTCGTACTGATGACGGTTCCAGGTGTACACCTTCTGCCTCTTTGACACCCCTTCTGAAGTTGAGTCGGTACGGTCCAGGTACGAGATAGCCGGGCACTTTTCAAGAAGCCCATCATAGTGAATCTGATGACTGCTCCCACCGTGAAGGATCTTTTTGATAGCATTGTAGGATTTCTTTCGCGGGTGTGTGAGATCGATAAGTTCCTCCATCGTGAATTCTGTCCGACCAGATGCGTGCATCTGAACTGCGAGAGCTGCTTCACCCCTGGTCAGCTTGGACGCCTGACTTCCACACTCCCCGTTCAATGCTAGATAAATCTCGCAGGCCTTTCGGAAGTCATCGGTTGTCGCATAGATAACATCTCTTCCCCGGACCAGGGTTCTCTCTCGCTGATACTGGTAGAGAGCGGCAACGGACTTGATGAGGTCAAGGAGCATCCCCGGATTTCTTCGGTTGGCTGATGATGAGAATCGTATCCGCTTCGCGTATGGAATCACAACATGAACCGGGGTAAGCTGATTCCAGATGTGATGACATACAACCGTCTCAAATCTTAGGTCATCCTCATCAGCTGGAAGTAATGCAGCCGCCTCCAATTCCCTTTCAAGGACCTTATCATCCTGTTCCTGGCTGTCATCGATCCAACAGGTGAGCATCCTGTTCCACACCTGATCGTCTCCGGACCCTTCCACCTTGGCAACCCACCAGACACACCGCTCAGGAATAATACAGGTCTGACCTTTCCGGTCCTTGTTGACCGTCCGGTAGATGAACGGTTTCTTAAAAGAGGTCGTGACTCCCTTCAAAGTCTCCTGCATCTGATCTGAAAGTCCTACATCGTCCAGGCAGATCGCGGAACCTGCTCTGATATCCTCTGCATAAAAGAGCGCTTTGTCAGACAGTCGTCCACCGAGCCTGAATTCCTGGGGAATGTGCGTGAGCATCGTGTCAAAAGTATGGCTCTTCCCCTTGCCTGAGTCACCGGTCACAAGGACATGCAGCCCGTTTGAGTTGATCACAGATCGGGATGCGAATGACATGATGAGGCACCGGGCGACAATATCATCCCCCTCATGATCCATCTTGAACGAGTTCAGGATGTATTCAGCCGGGTTTCCTTCCCGAAGGATCCGCGCAGCCTCAGCGGTATGGTCTATCGGTATGATGTCAACAGATTGATCTGAACTCTTCGGAATTTCCGAAACGTTCCCATAATACTCGGCCTTCGCTTCCGCCTTACTCCGTGCATCCTGTTTCCTCTTCTGGTCAAACTCCTCGGAGGTCATCTGGCTCGGTCGTCGCTTCGCTCCTCCCTCGCGGCACCCCTCGTACATCTCCCGGAGATCTTTCCATCGTTGCTCTCCTCCTCCGCAGGAATTATGATGACAGCCCGCGAATATTGCCCCACTCACGAATTGGATCGCATACGCCCCGTCTTTATGAGCGCCGGAGAAGGGACACTCATCGAAGACAAAGAGCCGACCACCAGAGTACGGTTTCTCTTCGTATCCGATTCCGTGTGAGCTGAGCCAGTCGCCCAGGTCGATATTACTGGTACCACTATTCCCACCAGTAGCATTACTCCCACTTTTCTTACTCTCATCACCCGTCATCAGGGATGCAAGGAGCATCAGGTCTGACACTTTAACCGGATTGAGGTCTTCCGGGTGTTCGAGAATTTCAGATCGCCGGTGCGGGCGGTCCTCGGTATTGTCTCCCTTTCTGGATACCGTCCCGTAAAGTTTCCAGATACGTGAGGCGTTATGGTTCGCAATATCCACTGATGATCGCGCATCGGTGAAAAACTGCGAGAGGGTTGTCAGACAATCCTTCACCAGTTGGGTAGCCTCGGCATCATTCGGTAGATCAATCCGATAAAGGAGGTGCGCTCCGTTTCCAGAGTCGGCGAGAATGGGAACCGGCCATCCCATCTCAGAAAGAAATCCCCTGATCTTCTTCGCCTTGGTCAGAGCTTCCTCATGTTCCTCGTTCGAGGATGAGATCCCTGATGGCCGTGTCGGATCGATATCAACCGGCAACCATCTTCGCCGGGTAATGTCCTGGTCAGAAGTCGAGGCATCGGTCTTCCCCTGTTTCGATATCCGGTTCACCTTCCGGGCGAGGAGTGCCGGGTTCACCGGGTTCAGTGTGAAGTATATCCCCTTGAACTGGGGGGTTGAGTCCAGGGCTTCCGCATCAGCGGCGAGCCTGTCAATGTCATTGTAGTACCCGGAGAATGTCCCCGTGTCCGAGAGTGCCCGGACCTCTACGACCTGACCAGGAGCAAACAGGAATTCACATGCCCCCCGGATCTGTTCCTTACTCATGAGATGACTCCCAATCCTCAGCGCGCCTCTTCCATCCGACCGCTGCAAATTCCTGTAACTTCTCGTTTGCAACGGTGTTTGTGGCCATAACTTCAGACAATTTCAGAGCGCATTTTTCACACTGATAATACCCGACCTTATGAGAGCCCCCACATTTTTCGAGCTTAAACACCGCCCGGCCTGCACATCGTGGGCACGAATTCACATCATTCATGCAAGCACCTCCGGGTTATCATCCAGGCACCGTTTCGCCAGTTTGTAGAGAACGGTTCAAAGTGCCGGTCACAGACCATCGTTATCCACTTACGGCGTTCAGAGAGGTTATACCGTTTTAACGCTGGATAATCCCGTGGGTTCTCCATTATCTCAAGACTGATAACCGTCCGGGCAATGACAATCTCATGTTCCCCTGACTTTTTGTATACGGTCCGGACCGCATTGAGGATCTCACTTTCGATATCTGGGGTGATTCTCATTCGATCCACCCCTCTTCCTTCGCCCACCCGAGGATGTGAAGAGCAGTACCGGTGGATATCTTCCGGGTAATCTTCGGACCAGGCATATGATTCCAACTAATCGGAACCGACCGACACCCCTGAGGTGAATCAATTACCTCAGTGAAGGCCTTGACATAGAGCCAGGGCACCCGAAGCCGGTGACATTTCTCCGGAGTTTTCAGGAAGAAGTACTCCGGTAGCCTGAGCGGTCCGTATTGTGGGAACTCTTCACTCATTCGGCACCCCCGGGAATAACTGCCGCATTCCTTCAATCAGGACACAAACCCAGAATGTATCTTCTTCAATGAGAATGGGCATGGCTCCATTACAGCCAGATCCCCGACAATAGACAATGAACTGACCTGATGAGATGAACGGGCAGATACGGCGGCGCAATTGTGTATCAGCATGTGGCACACTGCACCCCCGTCTGCTTATGAATGATCCATACCCGTGCGGCAGGTTTCTTTCCGGTCTGGTTTAACAGGGGGAACCGCAGGTTCATGATTTGAGAGACGACATCGCCGCGGGTCCGTTCACTATGCCGGATCATCGCTGGAAATGAGAGCGGATTTTCCCCTATGGTGTCAACAATATAATTTCGCGAAATCAGGCTCTGACCGGATGACTCAATAAACCTGAGGACTTCAGTAGTCTCCTGAGTGTTTGGTTTCCGGGTCATGCGGGTACCCCTCCATGAGCCGGAGATATGTCCCATTGCTCTATGGGCGAAGCTCCACCGGTTGTTACCCTCCACCGTGACCAACCAGGACGACGATACACCCAGAGCTGTACATCGCCGGGGGCTGGCAATGTGGTAATCATTTTTGATATGGCCTGAATGTAGTCCCTGAAAGCGGAAAGCTTAGCCTGTCTGGATGAGCGAACACAGATACAAAGTGTGCGGCCAGTTCGCCATGCAATGATATCGAATATCTTAGGATAGGTAGACACTCGCTCAGCATGATACCCAGCGTTTTGCAAAATATCCATTGCCTCATAGACAGCGGATCGTTCGACCTTGCCTGGGTTGATCAAACTGACCACCACGTGGTTACGCTATAATTATTGCCTGTAAAAAGAAATCTAGGATTAGCCCCTGTCTTCATCCCTCGCCTTCCAAACGTTGAGATGTGCTGGGGCTCTATTCTGTTGCGACTTTTGGACATTGTATCACCTTTTCAATCATGACAATTGCTCCTTTTCGTTCCAGAAATTCACCAAACCCAAAAAAACCGGTTCGGTTTTCATATGCGAGAATGTCTTCCCGCCGAAAGTGTATTGGGGTCATGAAATCGCCCGCCTAGACACTTTTCTAGGCACCCTGTAAGTCTAATTGGTGAAGACTATAAAGGTTGTTCTTAAAATGATGCTAAAGTTTAAATAAAAAGAGCGGGGAGGGGATGGTTATCTTTTTAAAGAGGTTCACCAATCGGCAGATCGCCGCCATTTGCTTTCCGTTCCTGTAAATACTCCACTAACAAATCGGAATTATTTAATATGAATTGGTGGAATGCTTCGCTAGAGTGTATTGCATTCTCACTGAGTGCATGGCCGCAAATATGGCAGTGATGTGAGACAGGGCTGTTTATTTCCTTGCAATAGGCACAGATTTTTGGTTCAAGTTTTTCAATTGATGCCTGCGGCGAGGTTTCCATACCATACAGTTTGAACATCTCCCGATCAACGTCCGACCCGGTTAGATGGGCGTAGTTAATAAACATACGAGATTCGATAGTCCCCCACATCATCATTTTCACAACCGATTCATTTACGCCCTGTTGAAGGAGGTGAGTAATCCGGGAATGCCTGAAAATGTGTGGAGTAATGTGTTTGGATATCTTGGCAAGTTTCGCGGTCCGATTTACTAATTTCGCGATAGTCGCGTATGATAATGGGGTCCCCTTTTCTGTCACGAATACGTAATTTTCATCAGAATATTCGAGAGGGTATTCGCTGCGCCAGGTAATCACATGCTCACGGGCAAGAACAAGCCGGACATACCGGTGTTTATCGGTTTTAAAAATGACATGAACGACTAACCCGGCGTTATCAACCTGGATATCCCGCCATTTCATCTGACCGATTTCCCCGGCTCTGAATCCGCCTTCATATAGCATCATCAGAATGGCCCGGTTTCGGGTATAGGTGCAAGCGGCGAGCATGGCTTCAACCTCCTGGACTGATAAAATATCGGCGGCATCCTTGGTGGCTACCTTTTTGGGGACCTTAATCGCCTGAATCTTTTTTTCCGGAACGTTCTGAAGATACCCGTTTTCTATCATCCACAAGGTGAACGCCTTCAGGATGAGAATTAAGTCGCCCCTGGTATTTTGGGCGTATTCTCCTCCGGTCCGTGGGCCCCCGCTTTGTATCCTGCTGATCCCCTGATAGATGTCCAGGTAGGTATTTTCTGCATAAGGGCCGAGAAATCGACGGCAGGAAATGAGAGATGAAACAATTTTGTGAACACGCTTGGCTTTTATCCCATTGGTGATGGTCCGCTCATAAACGTACTCAAGAATGAGCTCCTTATCTCGCTGATTTATTTCCCCGGCTTTTAAAGCGAGCTCAAATGATTTCTCGGGTGTATCAGACTTTCTCGAATGGAAACGGTCGTTTTCACCGTTCACTGGAATCAAGGGCATGCACTAAACCTCATCCCCTTTATAAATAAAATAGCGTAGGGATCCGGACAAAATGTCCAATGCTGTTGACGGGATCCGAACCCGCGACCTCCAGATATCTCAGTCTTGAACTTATGAGTCTGGCGCCCTAACCAGCTAGGCCACAACAGCACAAAGTGCATTATAAGAATGCCGTCTACGCTGATAAATATATCGTTATTCTCTCTCCATATTCCTCAAGTCTTTTCAGGAGAAACAGTCAGATCATGCAAGACACTATTGAAAATCAGGTTATGGTCATTTTATGTACCGCTCCACCCGGTATGGCGCATACCCTGGCAACCCAGGTCCTTGATAAACACCTGGCCGCCTGTGTGAATATCCTCGCAGCACGTTCGGTGTACCGGTGGGAAGGAGCAGTCTGTGATGAACCTGAAGACCTGCTTGTTATCAAGACAACCCGTGCAAAAGTTGACGAACTCAAATCCGCTCTTGCCAGCATGCATCCTTATGACATCCCTGAAGTGCTCTGTCTCCCTGTGAAGGATGGGTATGATCGGTACCTTTCATGGGTTGCAGGTGAGGTATCTGGTCGGCCATAATGGTGAGTCAAAATTTACGCTGTGCATAATCACAGTGAATCACGATTTATTTTCCTGATGCACAGCATATAGTACGACTGTGATACATTCTGTCTGATGGATTTGATGCGGTTCATGATCTGATTGCCGATAATCCGGAAGGAATCAGCATTCATGAGGTTGCAGAGCACCTTGGTATTCATCGGAACACTGCTGCGAAGTATCTTGAGATTCTTCATAGCCAGGGCCTTGCTGAGGTCCGGAAGATCGGTGTAACCAAACTCTACTACTCCAGTCGAAGAACTCCTCTCTCCTGTGTTCTGCGCCTTTTCTCTGAACCGGTATTCGGAGTAGACAGAGGGAAGATAATCAGGTCAGCAAATAGTGCAGCGCTTGATCTGCTGGGTCTATCAGAAGAGGATTTAATCGGTCGTCCGGCGGTGATGCTTGATGAGCAGATATGCACGGGAATATCTGATGGCATTGCCCCCTCTCTTCGGGGACAGTCCTGTTCATTCACTGTTATGAAACACATCAGGGGCAGCCGGATTGTATATACCATCAAAGGAATTCCCGTTCAGCTTGATTCAGGAAGATCCGGAGCGGCGGTCATAATTCATGAGACTGCCCCTCAGGAGGGGATCAGTGAGCGCCTTGTATGTTGTGAAAAACTCCTTGACCGGTTCTTTGCATTGACCGATCCGGTAATTGTGAATTTCTCATCTTCGTTTGAGATATCCTTTGCAAATGAAGGTTTTATCAGGACATTTTCAAGAGCCCCGTCTGTTGGAACCGAAGGATTTCTTCCCTTTGATATGATAGTCCATGACCAGGAAAACCTGAATGACGCACTCTGTCAGGCAAGAGATACTGGTGAATACGGAACTGATCTCCGGATCATACATCCATCAGGTGACATCAGGCTCTACCACTGGACCTTTCATGCCTCGTATGAGGATGAGGTATGGCACTATCTGGCAATCGGGAAGGATCATACCGAGCAGTTCTTTCAGAGAGAACAGTTTCATCAGTTCTTTGAATCAGCCGAGATGATCTTTGGGAAAAGGACACAGGACCTTCGTGAGATCAACCGACGATTATACAATGAAATATCTGACCGCAGACAGACAGAAGAGACCCTTCGGATGTATGAACATACCATCCGGAATGTAGGTGATCTGGTCTTCTGGTTCACGGATGATGGTCTGGTCGCGTATTACAATACAGCAGCCAGAAATGCGCTTTCTATCCCGGAGAAGACCGATAAGCTCTGGATCAGTACCTACCTCACCCATCCGCCTTTTGGTGACTGGAACCTCCTGTTCTCTTCTTTACGTGAACAGGGAAGTCTTGTCCTTGAGACATGCATGGTCAGAGCCGATTCAACACCAATGCCTGTTGAGATCAGGTTTACTCTTATCCCATACAAGGGGAGGGAGTACTGTTGTTGTGTGGCCAGAGATGTCCAGGGGCGGATACATGCCCTCGACAATTTGGTTGAGAGTGAGAACCGGTTCAGGGAGCTTGCAGAGACCATATCTGACGTTGTGTATGTGCAAAACTTACGTGATGGATCGATCGAGTATCTGAACCAGGCATATGAGGAGATCTATCAAAAGCCGGTGAAAGAGCTGTATGATGATCCCGAATCCTGGACCTCCTCTATTCATCCGGATGATTATGACCGGGTGGTAGCGCAGGCAGGTGTTCCAGTAGGAGACCGGAAGAGGATGGAATACCGGATTGTACTTCCATCCGGCGAGGTCAGATGGGTTCGGGTAAAGATCCACTATGTCCGTGACAAGAGTCAAACCCCGGTCCGGGAGATAGGGGTTGTTACGGATATCACCCATGAGAAACGGATTCAGGATGAGATAAGGCAGATTAATGAAAAGTTTCAACTGGCAGTCCATGCTGCGCCGGTTACCATTTTCGGCCAGGATCCGGACATGGTGTATCAGTGGGTGGTTAATCCCTCAATTAATCTCGCTATCTCTGATATCATCGGGTATACAGACTATGAGATCTTTCCCCCGGATACTGCGCGTGAATTGTATGCAATAAAAAAACGGGTTCTTGAGTCTGGTGAAGGGTTCTCTGGTGAGTGTTCAATTCAGTTTGGCGGGAAACCCTATCCTACACAATTGTACATACGACCGTTCAGAAATGAACGTGATGAGATAACCGGACTTATCGGGGCAGCCATCGATGTTCATAATATCATCCATCAAAAACGCCGGGAGACGCTGAATGAACAACGGTATCGACGACTTTTTGATGCAATGCACGAAGGGTATGTTGTTTTTTCACCGGTTCATGCATCTGACGGGACGGTTTGTGATTTCTCCATCACGGATCTGAACCGGTTTGCAGTTCATCGGATCAAATGGCAGAAGAAGGATCTGATCGGAAGGAACCTCTCTGATTTCCGTCCTGATATTGATCACCGGTGGCGGGATGCCCTGCTGCAGGTAGCCCATTCTGGCGATGAGGTCGGGTTTGAGGGTTTTTCTGAATTATTTGGGGGCTATTATTCTTTTAAGGCCTTCCCTGTGGGTGAAGATCTTATCGGGGTGGTGATTCGTGATATTACTGATCAGATACGGCGCTCTGAGCATCTGCAGGCACATCGCGATCTTGCCAGGGACCTTGCGGCAACGACCGACATGCATCATGCTCTGGATCTCATATTGCGCACAGCACTTGAAGTCCCTGGCATAGATTCCGGGGGGCTCTATATCCTCCATAACCGCGATGATGTCCCGGTTTTACGTCTCCACTGTCATGCCGGGCTTTCAGAGGAGTACATCAATGCGGTCAGTGAGATGGTTGTTAACGAATATATCCTGACATTGTTTGATAACGGGGCGCCCCGCTATATCTCCGTCTCTGACCCTTTGGCAGAAAAGATCCGCACTCTTCTGGAGAAGGAAGGAATATTGTCATATGTTCTCATCCCCCTGTATGAACACGGCATACTTGTCGGGTGTCTGAATCTGGGATCGCATACCCTGCCGGAGATTCCGGTTCGTGAGCGTCCATTTCTGGAGGCATTGTCCGGATGGCTTGGGAAGACTCTGGCCCGCCTGATTCATTCCAGGGCTGATAATTCTGTAACCGGGTATGCAGTTGTAAAATCCGATGGATCTATCATCGAAGGGTCCCTCTGGGAGAACCTGTCATCAGCTCCACAAGAGGTCACGGGGTGTATCAGGGAGAATCATGCCCAGCTTATAACCGGCAACGAGATCACCTGTGTACGATCCGCGCCATTGCCACCACTCCTGATCCGGTTCTGCCCCTGGGGTGGTGAGGTTGCGTTTCTGGTCAGGTCAGGAGAGAGCAGATCCTGATCTTCAGCCGGTCATGATCACACAGAGCGACATGACAAAAAAGTGCGCGGTTAAGGATCTCTTCGATCCGTTTCGTATCTGTTAGTTCCTTCTCTTTTCGACGCATCAGTTCTGCTTGTTCTGTTCAATCACGGCAACAAGACCTGCTGCAATTGCTGCGACTTTTTTGTCTGCACGAAGGGGCGTTGCCAGCTGGGTCATCCTGGTCTCCTCTTCCTGGATGTACCGCTTCAGGGTCCGGCTGATATGCTCCTCCTGCAGGAAGTGGGTGTGTGTATTCCCAGCGATGAACTCCGGGTTGTGAATGATGGCATGGTGGAGGGGCAACGTGGTCTTGACTCCCAGGATGACATACTCGTAAATTGCGCGTCTCATCCTGGCAATGGCATACTCCCTGCTCATTCCCCACGCGCAAAGTTTGGAGATCATTGAGTCATAGAACGGCGGGATGGTATACCCGGCATGAATACCTGAGTCCAGCCTGATCCCCGGACCACCTGGTGACCGGTACCTGGTGATCTTGCCGGGGTCTGCCGCGAAATTGTTCATGGGATCCTCGGCATTAATTCGGCATTCGATCGCATGACCGCGCAGAGTAATGTCCTCCTGGCCGTATTCGATGGGATCTCCTGACGCGACAATGATCTGTTCCTTCACAATATCGATCCCGGTGACCAGTTCGGTGATGGTATGCTCCACCTGCAGTCGGGTGTTCATCTCCATGAAGTAATACTCGCCATTGTCATAGAGGAACTCAACTGTGCCGGCATTGACGTAATCCACCGCCTCGGCAACCCGGAGCGCAGAATTGGTCATCCTCTCACGCAACTCAGGGGTCATGACCGGACAGGGTGCCTCCTCAATGAGCTTCTGGTGTCGGCGCTGGATGGAGCACTCCCGTTCAAACATATGGATGCGGTTATCATGTTCATCACAGAAGACCTGCACTTCAACATGCCGTGGTTTCTGAAGATACTTCTCGATGAATACTGTCCGGTCACCGAATGCCGACTCTGCGATCCGCATGGCACCTTCGATGGCGGATTCTATTTCAGAGGGATCATGAACGATCTGCATCCCGATACCGCCGCCACCCGCGCTTGCCTTGACGATAACCGGGTATCCGATGGAGTCAGCAACCGTTGCAGCCATATCAAGATCATCAATCCCTCCGTCAGTTCCTGGAAGAACTGGGACACCGGCATCTTTCATGGTCTGCTTTGACCGGATCTTTGATCCCATCGCGGCGATGGTTTTGGATTTCGGACCGATGAAGGTGATGCCCTCTTCGGTACAGAGTTTGGCAAACTCCGCATTCTCTGCAAGAAATCCATAGCCCGGGTGGATCGCTTCGGCGCCTGCCTTCTTTGCAACTGATATGATCCGTTCCTTGTTCAGGTATGATTTTGAAGGAGGTGCCGGCCCGACCGGAAAGGCTTCGTCTGCATAATGGACAAAAAGGGAGTCCTTGTCTGCTTCGGAGTAGATAGCAACCGTATCAATGCCTAACTCACGGCAGGCACGCATGACACGGATGGAGATTTCACCACGGTTTGCGATCAGTATCTTCTCGAAATATTTCATTCAACCACCAGGAGCACATCACCGGCAAGGACGGTGTCTCCGGCATCGACAAAGATCTCTTTTACCACTCCGTCCCGTGGACTTGAGATGGGGTTTTCCATCTTCATGGCTTCAAGAACAACCAGAGTATCACCTGCCTTTACTTTGTCACCCCTGCCGACCATGATCTTCAGAACCATTCCCTGCATATTACTCTTGACCCCGCCTGGAATGTCCGATTTTGGTGGTTCGGCTGCTTTCTGTTTTCCTTCAACCGGCTGATCCCCAATGGCGAGAATCCTGACGGTGAATGTCTCCCCGTCAACTTCGACCTGCATGGATGAAGGCATTGAAAGACTGGTCTCCTTCTTCTGGACAGCGGAGGGAATCGGCTCTGCTTTCCGCTCTCCTTTCAGGAATGAGGGTGCGATGGCAGGATAGAGGATATAGGTGAGGACATCCTCCTCCTTTTTTATCAGACCTGCACCGGTTGCTTCTGCCTTCATCTTTTCGTACATCGGTGCAAGCAGGTCTGCAGGCCGAACGGTGATGACCTCCTCATCCCCGATGATGATCGTTCGGATCTCATCTGATATCGGACCGGGAGATCTTCCGTACTGCCCTTTTACATAGTCCTTGACCTCGTTTGAGATCGTCTTGTACCTCCCTCCAGTCAGAACATTGAATACTGCCTGGGTTCCGACAATCTGCGAGGTCGGGGTGACCAGAGGGGGAAACCCGAGGTCTTGTCTGACTCTTGGGATCTCGTCAAGCACTGCTTCCATTTTATCGAGCGCATCCTGGTCCTGCAGCTGGGAGACAAGATTTGTGATCATTCCACCAGGCAGCTGGTAGATGAGGACATCGCTGTCCACCCGCTCGGCAACCGGGGTGAAAAGTCCCTCATATTTATTCCGAATCTTCAGACACTCGTTCCTGATCGCTCTGAGATCCATGAGATTGATACCGGTATCCCTGGCTGTTCCCTGAACTGACGCAACAATACTCTCGGTAGGTGGCTGGCTGGTTCCAAGGGCAAAGGGTGACATGGCGGTATCGAGAATATCAACCCCTGCTTCGATGGCAGCGTCATATGACATCGGCGCAATACCGCTCGTACAATGGCTGTGGAGGTCAACGAGCACATCCATCTCATCCTTGATGCCGGTGATGAGTTCTTTTGCAACAGCCGGCATGATGAGTCCGGCCATATCCTTGATACAGATGGAGTCGCAGTCACGGGCATAGAGTTCACGGGCGAGATCTACAAATCCCCTGACCGAGTGAACCGGACTGGTTGTATATGATATGGTTCCCTGAAGGTGGGCACCAGTCTCCTTTACCCTGGTCATCGGGCGCTCCATGTTCCTGATATCATTCAGGGCATCAAAGACCCGGAAGATATCTACCCCATTTTTATGGGCGAGGTCAACAAACCGATTCACCACATCATCAGAATAGTGCCGGTATCCGACCAGGTTCTGCCCACGCAGAAGCATCTGTATTGGCGTGTGTTTCAGTTCTGCCTTGAGTTTTTGCAGACGTTCCCAGGGGTCTTCGTTCAAAAACCTGATGCAGCTGTCAAACGTGGCCCCTCCCCATGCTTCAACCGAGAAGAAACCGGCCTTATCAATTGAGCGGGTCAGCGGGATCATGTCCTCAGTTCGCATTCTGGTTGCGATGAGTGATTGGTGCGCATCCCGAAGTGTTGTATCTGTTATATAAAGCCGTTTTTGTCGGTCAGAACTCATATGGACACCTATTATACCGCCAGGGTGCGGTTCAAACAATAAAGGTTGATCCGGCTATATTAAAAAAGTCACCTGCAATCAGGGATAAAAGGAAAATGGTGCATGAAAAGGCCCCGTTTATCCGGTCTATATCCGGAGAGGAAAAGGAAGGGCAATGCATGCCTCCCCTGGTATATCCCCGGAGTGTCAGAAGAATTGCCCGTTCCTGAGCCAGATTCAGCTGCCTGATGAGTATGCCTGAAAAGACAGCCGGAATCATACGCAGAGAAAGGGGTGTTCCTTTCTGCCGAAGGGCGACAGAAATTCGGTCTGTCTCCCGTGCAAGGGTATCAAGGGAAGACATACTCAGCTCCCCGATAAGCCCGAGATCAAATCCGGTTTTTGTTCCGAGAAACCAGACTCCCACATCAAGAAGTTCTCCCGGATACCGCTCGGCATACATCCATGACGCGATGATGAGCACCGCCACGATCCTGACCACATATGAGAGACCGTCTTCACCGGACCATACTGCAGCAAGTCCCATCACTCCCGGCACGATGAGGATGATGAAAAAGGATCGGATAGACCGGATTGAGGTCCGTGCTTTTCCGCATATCAGCCACCAGAGGATGGAGAGGACGGCACCGGGGAGCGAGATCCAGGCTGCAGCAGAGAGCAGGATTGTTGTAACCAGTCTTATCCGGGGATCCTGCATACCGCCTCCTCAAGTTCCTCCCGTGACAGCCCGGATAGATGCACTCCCTTATTCAGGAGATATCTGACAAGGGGAGGAGCCTTTGTCCACTTAGAAAGACATGCAGGTACCTGCCCAAGCTGTTTCAGTCTTCCGCATTCCATCTCCCAGAGCTGGTCTATATGCGGGAGCGAGGTGAGATCATGGCTGATGATCACGATGATCTCATGCGCATGAGAGTCAATGAGCTGCCTGACCCAGCGGCGTGCCTCTTCATCAAGCCCTGCCCATGGTTCATCAAGGACGATGAGATCATACTGCCCGGTGAGAATGGCAGCCAGCTCAAGTCTTCGGACCTCTCCCCGTGAAAGCCTTAAGAGATCGGTATGTTCTTTTCCGGTCAGCCCGGCAGTCCGGATGATTCTTTCAGCATCACCATGCCAGCTTCCTGCCTCTTCCTGCACGGTCATGGTGCTGATATGATAACTGGTATCCTGCAAAAGCATGACTCTCCTGCCCCCGTTCCATTGGATGGTTCCAAAATCAGGTTCTCCGATTCCAGCCAGGAGTTCTCCCAGTGTGGTTTTCCCTGATCCCACCCGTCCGGTCAGGAGATGGATACCAGCTCCGAACTCTGCATCGGCCTGAAGGGTGAATGCACCTCTCTTTCTGCTCACTCCGGTCAGCCTTATCTGGGGTGTATTCATGTGC
>Ga0067045_1028051_pt1 | contig 45075 bp, 39 predicted proteins | sample TerdegcTABiofilm_FD_59184 | JGI IMG/M metagenome (GOLD analysis project Ga0067045, IMG submission 59184) | Combined Assembly of (Gp0054472, Gp0054536) Wastewater bioreactor microbial communities from Singapore -Terephthalate degrading...
TAAAGTATTGAAACTATCGTTGGCCATGAAAAAACGAGCATGGTTTAATGGCCTTTGGGATCGATCAAATGATGTTTCTTCACCCTATAGTTTTTCAACCTAATTTTCTAATGACAAATCTGGGATTAAAAAATAAATATTTTCAATACGTAATACAAAAGAATACGGATAAGCTTATATCATGATCCGATATGGCTGACTGTTGAATGCGCTGATAGGACTTATCAAGGATATAGCCGATATCGACCGGTTCCGTGCTGAAAATAGTGGTATTTTTATATTGCGTCTCGTATTTAAAAAGCAACGAAGGAAACAGACGTAAGCCGATATAGACGGTAAAAAGAACCCGGATTGTAAGGCTAATAATCTTTATGATTTTTTTAACCGTTGGATTCGTCATGGAAATTTCATTCAATTAAACCAACAATATTTTATGCCGGATTCTTCACCGCCAGTTGCCCACAGGCCGCCGCGATGTCGCTTCCTCTGGATTTTCTCAACGTGAGCGGACTGTTGATGGACGACAACATTTCCATAAACCGTTCCACATGTTTATCCGTCGGCGGCCGGAACGCCGCATGATCCACCGGATTATATACTATCACATTGACCTTGGACCGCCCGATGAAAGCGACAATTTTTTTGAGACGTTTTACATCCTCATCGGTATCATTGACGCCGTCAATCAGCACATATTCCAGCGTTACGCGGTTGCGGCCAATCGCGTTATACTGTCTCAGGCTTTCGAGCAAATCCTTCAGCGGAAATTTTTTTGCGATGGGCATAATAGACCGGCGGGTTTCATCCGTGGTAGCGTTGAGACTTACCGCAAGACTGTACGGCTGATTCTCCTCGGTAAACCTCCGGATTGCCGGCACTAAGCCCGCCGTGGAAATGGTAATCTTCTTTTTGCCGATGCACGGCCCGTTTTGATGGGTAAGAATTTCACAGGCGGCCATCACGTTATCGTAGTTCTGGAACGGTTCGCCCATGCCCATAAACACGATGTTTGTAATATCCGGATCGATATACCGGCGCATGTAAACCAACTGACCGACGATCTCGCCTGGCGTCAGATCACGCGTTAATCCCATGGTGCCTGTGGCGCAGAACCGGCAGCCGAGATTGCATCCTACCTGCGTGGACAAGCAAACCGTCTTGCGGCCTTGATCGGGAATATAAACTGTTTCAATCCGGCGGCTGTCCGCCAGTTCAAACAATACCTTTTTTGTCACGGCCGGTACGGAGTCTTGTGAAACGGCGGTCTTAAGCGGTTTGGGTTTTCCGATCACGGCGGCCGCTTTCAGTTTATCGCGGAGCGCTTTGGACAAATCGGTCATTTCCTCAAACGATTCCGCGCCGTATTTGTACAGCCATTGGTACACCTGATGCCCGCGGAACGCTTTTTCACCCAACGAAATAAAATAATCTTGCAATTGGATGTGGGTTAATCCGAAGATATTAATTGGATTGTTTTTCATGCGCAAAAAATAGTAAATCCATTCAAATAAAAAAGTAAAAAATTCAAGCGCGTACGTTCAGCAAGATTTTAAGTATGCTTATATGTTTCAATTAGAAATTTGTCTTGCATAGTTATTTTAAATCTGCTATAATGCAGTACGTAAATGTTTTTTGATCATCCGTTCAGGTGTCCCGATACGATCGGGATGAAAAGGGAATCGCGTGTGAATCGCGAGCTGCCCCGCAACTGTAAGTCCGATCCGTACAAACGGATTGTGTCCCTGTAACCAAGCCACTGGCCCGTTAGAACGGGATGGGAAGGCGCTCCGGGACCGGATAAGCCAGGAGACCTGCCTGAATGTATTGAAATCCTTCGAGGGAAGGTGAAGCGAATGCATAAATTTACACGTTTTTCACCCTTACCTGAAGGTAAGGGTTTTGTTTTATGAGACACTTTTTTAAATACTTTTTTGCGGTCATCATTTCCGCATCAGCATCCTATGCGCAGGATACCACCGGCGTCAAGGTTAAGGAATATCACTTCCAGGAGATCGTGATCTCCGGCCACCGTAAGGCAACGCCGGAGGACCGTTCGATTCTTGCCAAAGAAACCGTTTCCGGGCGCGAACTGCGTTATATTACGGTCAACTCCGCCGCCTATGCTCTGCAGACAGGCACCGGAATGGATTTCAAGGACTACGGCGGCACGCATAACTTAAAAACGCTCTCGTTCAGGGGCTCCACCGCGGAACAGACCTCCGTGATGATTAACGGCATCCCCGTCAACAGTCCGGCATCGGGACAAATCGATATCAGCCTCATTCCCCTGCAAAACATCCGTACTATCGAAGTTTACCGAAACGGCGCTGTGGCCGGGGAAACCGGCGCCATCGGCGGCAGCGTGAATATCCTCACCGGCCCGGCGGATATTCGCGGGAAATCCTATAATGAACTTCACGTTCAAGCCACTTCCTTTGATCACCGGCGCATTGAATGGTCATACAACGCCCGGCTTTACGGCTGGCGCTCGACGCTCAGCCTGTCCAAAGAATTCATGCCGGACAGCAGTTATCAAGTGAATAATCCCTACTCCGGAAAGAAAGTGTACCGGGTCAACACACAGACCGACAAGAATGCCGTTACGTGGAATATCGCACGAGACGCCGGTAAAATGCAATATGCTTTTTTTACGCAGTGGGTCAGCCGGCACAACCAGATTCCCAATACGATAAACAACAACACATCCGAACTGTCCAGGGCGAAACAATTCGACCGTCTGGTGATTGTTAATCCGCAGGCAGAATATGCGCCGTCCGGCAAACTACGATACCGCTTCTCCGGGTCGTTCATTCAGAGCCGGTTAATTTATGACAACGCATTGTCCCGAGTGCATTCGGAGCTCGGCACGCATTCATTTGGAATCACTGCATCCGCCGAATACCGCTGGAACCCGAATCACAGTACGACGGCGCGGTACGCTTATACTACGGCTGAGGCTGACGGCGATATGCTGTCGTCGGCCTCTTCACGGCACCACGCGTTGTACGGCAACCAACTGTTTATGTTTTATCTGCCTCCGATGATCTATTTTGACCGCGCCGTACTGAATGCCGGCGCAGGATTCGATTATGAAAACCACTACGGCGCGGCTCATAGTTTAAAAGCCAACGGATACCTCTACCGGGATTATAAACAGACGTTATTATTCGTCCGATCCGCCGCGGCAAGAAACTTCCGATATCCCACCTTTAACGAACGTTTCTGGAACGGCGACGGCGGCCGGGGCAATCCGGCGATACGGCCGGAGCAAGGCTACCTCATGGAGGGCGGCGCGGGACTTCAGCATAACTTCAACCCCTACCACAGTATCAAGGCAGAGGGCAATCTGTTTTACTCGCAGATAAGCCGGCAAATAGTCTGGCAGGCAGGCGCTTTGGAACCGGGCGTATGGACGCCTGTCAACCTCACGGAAACCCGCAACCCGGGGTACGAAATGTCCATCTGCCATCAGTATGATTCACTCGTTTCTAAAGTCATCTTTATCCGTAGCCGACCGATAGACCTAAAACAGGCTTCGGGACATCGTCGGCTCCCCTACGCGCCGCTCTATACCATCAAACTAACCAATTACTGGAAAACCCAGCACTGGATGTTTTTCCATTCCACACGGTATTACAGTGAACGGTTTGTTGACCTGCAGAACACCGCTTATCTGAAGCCCTACTGGCTTACGGATTTCATGATGCAGTGGTGGGCGCAGTGGAGAGCGCTTACTGTAACTTTTGAACTGAGTTTCAGGAATGTCTTTGATGAAACCTATGAACCGGTTGCTCTGTATCCCGGACTGGCACGTGAATTTTCACTAGGCGTTACAATAGGATTTTAATAAACGTAAATCAGGAGGCTTTATGAAACAATCAATAACACTATGGTTTTTATTTCTTTCGATTTTGCTGAACGCGTGCCGCGAAGATATTGATGACTTCAAGAATCCGGAACGTTTGGAAGGAATATTCATCCTGAATGAGGGCAATTACGGCAGCGGCAACGGCGATGTATCGCTCTACGATCCGGACACCGGAACGATGTTCAATAACCTTTTTTATACTGCCAATCAAAGTTCCGCCGGCGATGTGGTACAGGATATGCTGATTGACGACACACTGGGAATCCTTGTCGTCAACAACTCCAACATAATACGGATCGTGAGCAACCGGACGTTTAAGCTGATTAAGGATATTCCGATGTCTCAGCCGCGGTACCTCACGCAGGTCGATTCCCATCGCGTTTTTATAAGTTGTTACGGCGGTTTCGTGAAAGTGCTCAGTCTGGCAACGCTGACCGTAACCGATTCATTTAATATAGGCGACGGATATCCCGAAGAGCTGGTCCAATACGGAAGCAAGACGTATGTCGCTAAATCCGGCTGGGGTTACAATAACCAGATTGGCGTCATCAACAACAGTACATTGGCTGTGATGAAAAACATCACCGTCGGGTATTGTCCGCTGGCTCTTTCGGTGGATTATGACCGCGGCCGACTGTACGTGGCGTGTTCCGGGCGCTCATGGGACCAGCCCAAAGTACCCGGTGGAATTTATGTGATCGACCTGATTACGGATTCCGTGGTTCATTCCTTTACCGCCATTTACGACGGCGGAACGCCCGATACGCTATACCCGACAAGAATCCGGATTGCAGGCAATTACGGTTATTTTATCAACGGGTATGCCGGCAACGTATGTATTTTTCACAAGACTTACGGGATTATGACCGGCAAGATAAATGGTAATTTTTATTATGTAGCCGTAGACGCAAACAGAGGCCGGATATACGCAACAACCTGTGAAACCGTCGGCCATTTTAAAATATATAATTCTTCACTTACAGAATTAGAAAGTCACGAGGTCGGCGCTTTCCCCGGCCGGATAGTTTTTTATTACAAATAAACCGATTACTGACGGCAGGATTACTTTTATTACGTCCCGCATGTGCCACGAAGTTACCCGAAATAAACGAAAGCCCGGTGTTGGCTTCGGGTAACTTTGTCGCCCTTGATTAATTTGGCTGTCCGGCAAGGCGCTTACTATCAACGGCTTACGCTATAATAAGTCACTGCGTTTGCGAATGAACCATTCGGCCGAAAGCACGGCCACTAGCGCAAACAGCCAGAATATTTTATTCCACAATTCGGACGATTCATTTTGATCATGGATAACGGCTTTATAATCTAAAGTTTTCAGAAGCTCGCTTATCTGTTCGCCTTTAACGTAGCGGCCGCCGCTGGCCGAAGCGATGTGTTGCATGGTTTTCTCATTGAGCGCGGTATGAATCAGTTCCTGGTTAAATTCTTCCACGGAAAACTTTCCGGTACTGGTGCCGATGGAAAATTCGCCGCGGCTTGCCGAGGCCTCAAAACTGTAATCGCCTGCCGTAAGACCGCTTAATGAACCTTCGTACCTCCCGCCACCGATCGGATTCATGACGATATCGGCAGTTTGGCTTTTGGAGCGAATTTTTACTTTTACTTCGGCATCACTCATGCCGCGGTACTGCTCGTCATAAACCTGGCCGGAAAACAATATTTTTTCGCCCGTACGGTAGAGCAGTTTTGACGGTGTTACTGTCACCGGACGGGTATCGTCTTCGGCGGTCAGCCAGCGCACGGCATTACCGACAAAGTCATGGTAAACCCTATTACTCTTTTGCAAACCGAGCGGCATAAAATGCAGGCGCCACAAACCGTAGGCGGCAACTAACACGGACCGTCTTCCGGCATGCCGTCGGGATAGAATAACCGGTATTTCCTTTCGCAATTGAATCACTTTACCGGCGCGCGCCATATCCACTTTGACCAGCGTCTCAGTGCCGGGATGCGGCAGGCTTATCACTTTGCTGATCCACACCGGCGGCATTTCCGACCAGTAACGGTCCGATTCATCAGGCGAATCGCCTATGCCGGTCAGCGCGTGATTTTTGCCCATGGCTGTCAGCGATAACGTTACGGCGGTTTCCTCAAGCCCTTTATCCGGCATCAGCTCGCCGGCGCTGTATTCCTTGAGTCGGCTGTATTTATCCAAATCCAGTCGCGGCTGATACAGAAGCATCCACGGCTTTTTCTGCGCCGCTATGGCCTCAACAAACGATTCGAATCTTGCGGCTGCTGAATTCGCAGTCGGATAGCCGGATAGGATGAAAGCGTCATATTCCGCAATGGTTTTTGTGGGCTGGTTTTTTTCGTTATACTCTATAAAGGAACCGTCCGGTTTTTCAATCCATGCCGTCAGGAGATAATCGGGATTCGCCATCAGTGTCTGGTAAAGAAAATTATGATCCGGCCCCGGCGCTCCGGATAAAAGAAGCAGGTGAATTTTATTCTTCAAAACTTTGATGTAAAAAGATTTCACATTGTTCTTATCTGTCAGTTCACCCGCCAGGGGTACCGCCGATACGGTATATTTCTGAAGTCCCGCCTCCGCCGGCATAAATTCAAATACGGCGCGCAGGACTGCGTTATCTTCTTTCACAGCTAGGGTTGTAGCGGCTATTTTACCGTTCTTATCGGCCAAGTTCAGCGTTAGGGTTTTGCCGGCATATCCGTAGGCCTGAATCGTTACATCAGCCGTTACCTTAGACTGCGCGTAGCTGACTTCATTGGCGCTGACCTGAAGAATGGAAATATCTTTTTGTTCGGTAACGGTGCCAATTCCTACCGTGTGCACCGGCACACCGTAAAGGCCCGAATAATTTTCCGGATTCGACCCATAGTTATATTGCCCGTCGGACAACACTACCGCAGCGCTGAAATTCTTTCCGGTAAGGTTTTGCTTCACTCTTTCGAGCGCCCCGGTTATGTCGGTAAGACTGCCATTTAATTTCATTGAATCCAAATCGGCTTTGGCAAGTTCTGTTACCGTATCATCAAACGCATACCAGCGCAGATCATGGGTTTCGGCTACCGGTTTCCAAACCGGATCTTCTAACGCCGACCGGAGTATAGCGGCACGGTCTTCCTGCTCAGTAACCACAGCCATACTGGCCGAGCGATCAGCCAGCACCGCGATAATCGGTTTTTCGGCCACCTGATAATATATCATCAAGATCGGTTCAAATAAAATAAAAAGGACCAAAATAAACGCCGCGCTGCGAAGCGAGGCGAGCACCTTTCTCTTAAGCCCGGAAACAGGCGGAACGGTAAAACGATAGGACCAAAATGCCAAAATAACCAGTATGATGCTTACTATTATGAGAACCAGCAGATGACCGGAAAATTGAATTTCATAATGAGATTGATTAATCATAATTACAGATTGGTCACGTGATTGTACTCAATGGCATATTCTTAAAATAAACCTGTTAGTCTGATACCCCTGAAGACGAGGAAAAAATCCTATATTTTTGCAAATCTTAATTAAACCAGATAAAGGGCTTCTCCCTTCGGTTGAAACGCCATGGTTCCTATAATTGCTTCGGGAAAGCACCTCATCAACACCAGGTTTACCAGTCGATGTCGGTCTTCTGTTCCTGATGGGCTTTTTCCTTTATATTCTTACGCTGATACTCCTTTTCCTGATTTTTCAGCAGATCGAGGATTTTTTCTGCTTCTTTTTTACTCATGCCGGATGAGTTCTGTTCCTTATTGTTTTTTTTATCCGGATCTTTTTTATCCTGCTGTTGGGTATTTTTATTGTCTTTTTTATTCTTATTCTGCTGCTGATCTTTATTCTGTTCTTGCTGTTTATTTTTATCGTTATTGGAATCCGATTTCTGAGGCGGCGGCGGATTTTGTTTCATAAGCTTCAACAGGTATTCATAATTAAATTTTGCATCCTTGTCGTCCGGAGCATGCCGCAGCACCTGTTTGTAAAGGTCGGCGCTTTCCTGGAGTTTATTCCGTTTAAACTGGGCATTGGCCATATTGTACAGAATACGATTCTTAAACTGAGTGTCCTGGGTGTTTTCCAAAGCCCGCTGATAGTATTTCAGCGCGTCATCATATTTCTGAAGTCGGTACAGCGCGTTGCCGGCATTGTAATTGATTTCAGGGTCGTTGACGTTTTTATCCAGCAACGTCTTGTATTGATCCAATGCCTGCGAAAAGCTGCCGTTTTTGAATCGTTGGTCGGCCTGGTAGCGCTCCAAGCCAAACTGAGGATGCACCGTCTCGGCAGTGAGCAGAATGAGCGCACAGGAAAAAACAGCATTTAAATTATAACGTAACATTTCATTAACCGATGACTATTTTTGAATGGCCAAAATAAACGCCGTCGTCAATTTAAGTATATCCTTATTCGCGCGTCGCAGGCGGTCGCTAATAATGCGGGCGAGATTCCGGAAGACAATAAAACCAATATGGTAATCCTCTTCAACCACTTTTGTAAAATTGCTTCGGTTAATGATGGCTAGTTTACAGTTATTAATCGCGGTAACCGTCGCCGACCGTTCGCTGTTTTCCTCGAATAATGCCATCTCACCAAAACAGGCGTGGAACTTTGAGCTCAGCTTGATCAGTGATTTGTCTTTGTTGACGACCTGGTCGGGCGAAAAAGCCATGGTCATGTTTTTGGATATTTCCACGTCCCCTTCCATCAGAATGAACATCTCGTCACCGCGGTCGCCGTCCTTGATAATAATGGCTCCGGCGAGCGCTTCCGTAACGGTCATGATACCAAGAATTTTTTTCAGTTCGTCGTCGGAAAGGCCGGAAAATATCGGAAATTTTTTGAGAAACTCAATATCAAGCATGAAGGCTCCTGTAACGAAAATAGCGGTTAAAATTTATCATATATTGCAATGGCGATATCATTGGGTTCGGTTACGTAATCCTTGGGGGGATTGATGCGGAAGGTCATTCGATGCTCTTCAGAAAACTTTTTGCCCGACTCCTGCAACTTCTGGCGTATAAATACATCCAGATAAGAATTGTTATCCGAAAGCAGGTCATGAATGGCCACGGACTGTATTTCCCTACCGATACCAAACAGAATAGCGTCTTTTTCATCTTTAAATAAATGGACCAGTTCTTGAAATGTTTTCCCAATCCATTCATGGGGAATTGACATCCGGACGATTTCATTGCCGTATTCAAAGGACAGCAATTCATCAACCACCCTTGGAATTCCGGGGTTGGATACGTGCATGGCCAGAAGAAAGCCGCTGTATTTGTCGCTCACAACCACGTCATCGGCTTTGGCGCGTTGCAGATGGGCGGCATTATCGGGATTGACCACTTGTCCGTACAGACGGACTTTCGGGTTCATGTTTTTTATAGTCAGGGTAGCAATAATGGTTTTTTCATCCGCTTTATTGCTGGTCAGTTCATTCATGTCCGAAACGATGATAACAGCTTCCGCATCACGGATATTAGCTTTTTCAAGAATCGTTTCATTGGAAAAGTCGCCGGACACAAAATATATTTCCGATTCCTTGTGATGGTTGATGATATTCATCATCTGCACGGAATCACAACTATTCACCAGCACGATTTTAGGATATTCAAGGTCTTTTTCCAGGGTCGTGATGATATGTTCAGCGTTAAAATTCCATCCGCAGATGATAAAATGATTTTTAATTTTTACCGATTCCAAACCCTGTCCCTTTCTGATTTGTCTTTCAATGAATACCGAAGAAATTGAAGCGGTAAGTAAGGAAATCACGGCTATCCCGCTTATCATTACAATAATGCCTACAATCCGTCCTCCAAATGTCACGGGAGTGAAGTCTCCGTAGCCGGTTGTGGTGATAGATACAAAAGCCCACCACATACCCTGCCAAATATTCTGAATAGTGCTTTCCGGCGTTTCTTCAAAAATATTGACCAGTACGCTTGATATCACGGCCAAAAACAGAATCCCGGTCAAAATTTTAAAAATGGCATGATTATAAATAACAGAAATCCTGCGTTTGAACCGCTTGAAGGTAAAATTGTTTTTTAAATAATTTTTTTTGTTCATAAGTTCTTCAAATCTGAAACAATGTTTAATATACATATTTTGATATTAAAAAATATACTTTTTTTGAATTTTTAGTATCCGATCTTTATATCCGCGTAAAATAAAACAGTTATCTTCTCAAAAAACAATACTTGATAATTTAAGAAATAAACAATACTTTGTAAGGTAAATTTAGTAACTCTAAGGATAGAGGTTATGTCTGAAAATAATACCGCTGCACCCACCCTTTCATCTGAACCGGAAAAGATAAAGGTCAGTTTTAATCAGGCCATGGCCATACTCCTGCCTTATTCCTGGCATCAGATTAAAGAGCAGATTATAACAGTGGCGCCGGTTTGTTTTTATCTGATTTTATTTCAGCTAATTGTCCTACAATATGGTCTGGATTTAGTGGGTTGGATCACCGGTGGTATTGTCATGGTAATTTTCGGCCTTGTCTTTTTCATGGAAGGCGTACGCATCGGTCTGGCTCCTATAGGAGAGTCTATAGGGAATGTGTTGCCGGTTAAAAGCAAAATGGCCGGAATCCTGCTGTTCGCGTTTTTCCTAGGTATTCTGGCCGCATTCGGAGAGCCGGTTTTAGGTAGTCTGCAGATTGCAGGTGCCGGTGTGGATCCGAATAAAGCTCCCATTTTATATTATCTTCTTGTAGAAAATCCAATTGTATTGAGCGTTACAGTTTCTGTTGGCGTAGGCATCGCGGTGGTAATCGGCACGTTGCGGTTTCTGTATAACTGGAGCCTAAAATGGATTATACTTCCTCTTGTGGGCCTTGCAATAACCTTGGCATTGATCGCCACAAAAAGTGATCTGCTTCTAAATTCTGTCGGCCTTGCATGGGATACTGGTGCGGTAATAGTCGGCCCGGTATTATGCCCGTTAGTGCTGGCGCTTGGTGTTGGCGTTTGCCGGGTTACCGGAAAAGGCGATTCCGGTATGGCCGGTTTTGGAATGGCAGGTCTCATTTCGGTTGTTCCTATAGCTATCGTTACCTTATTAACCTATTTTCTGTCATTTGTCCTTACCTTTGACCAGACTTTCTCCACAGCTAAAGCCGAACACGGCGGCGGCACTGATTACTGGACATTAACTTTTGAATCATTTGTCCTGGCGATCCGGGCAATTCTTCCGATTTTTATTTTCCTCTATTTATTTATGAAACTGAAACTTAAAGAGGAAAATATACCTCTGCCCCAGTTGGTACTGGGTATTCTTTTCGCTATCGTTGGATTATTCCTGTTTAATATGGGTATATCCGTAGGTATAGCAGAACTTGGTAATCAGGTTGGCCATCGCCTCCCGTTCTCATTTCATCCACCGGAAGAAGCTTTATTCCCGACTGAAGTTGGCAAAATTTTAGTAGTCGCTTTCGGTGCGATTCTGGGATACGGAGCGACCTTAGCCGAACCAGCATTCAATATCCTAGGTCAGCAGGTAGAGGATGTAACCCAGGGTGCTTTTAAAAAATGGTTGTTCAGTCAGGCTGTAGCCATCGGTGTGGGCGTAGGCGCCGGTCTCGGAATTTTATCAATTGTATACGGAGTCGATTTACTGTATCTTTTGATTCCTCCGTATCTTTTTCTATTCTTTTTGACGATATTAAATGATGAAAAATACGTAAATATAGCATGGGACGGCGGCGCCGTGACTACTGGACCGGTAACGGTACCCTTAAAAATTGCCATCGGTATTGCCCTCAGCCACGCCACAGGATTTGCGGAAGGTTTCGGCATTATTGCCTTAGCATCCGCCTATCCGGTGTTCAACATTCTCGTGTTAGGTTTATATGTAAAACGGCAAGAATTAAAACTAAAAGCTCAACTGCTTAAAGCTGCGGAGGTAAAGTAAATGGCTAACGAAACAATTTTTCCTTATGAACATGAAGGGCTGGAGTTGATTACCTGTGTCATTCAGCGCGGTAAAGCCGATAAAATAGCCAAATCGGCCATAGAAGCTGGCGCTGGCGGCGCCACTATCTTTTACGCAAGGGGCATGGGAATCCGTGAACGACTCGGATTATTGGGGCTGGCCATTGTACCTGAAAAAGAAGTAATTATGATTATTTCCAGTAAAGCCACAACGCCAAAAATTTTTGATGCCATTGTTAAAGCGGCTCATCTGGAAGTTCCTGGCATGGGGGTAGCATATGTAACGCCGATTACTGCTGTGGCTGGCATATTCAGCGCTCAACCCAGTAAAGAACAGAAATAATTTTTTTTTATTTCATCGGATAAAAACCTAAAATCATCCGGTTACACATATCACCGATAATTTAATCTTCGTATTCCCGTATGCCGTAAAGGGTTATTCTGATTACGAAGATTTTTTTTAATAACAATACATTTATGAAATACATTTATAAGAGCCGGGTATGGCCGAATTACCGATACTGAAAAACGTCCTGATTATCCTCGCGATCATCATTCCGATTACGTTTCTTGCAAATCGCCTCCGGTTCCCGACGGTGATCGGATTCCTTTTTACCGGCGTCATCATCGGTCCCTACGCGCTGGGATGGGTAAAAGATCAGTACGCCATTCAATCGATAGCGGAGTTCGGGGTTGTGTTACTGTTATTCTCCGTTGGTCTTGAGTTTTCGCTTGAAAAATTATTCAAGATGAAACGCATCCTGCTGATCGCGGGCGGCGGACAGGTGTTCCTGACGGTAGGATTGGTCTGGACTTTGGGCGTTGTGTTTCATTTATCTCCCATTACAAGTTTTATTTTCGGAAGCATGATCGCTTTATCCTCAACCGCCATTGTGCTAAAAATTTTAGGAGACAAACGCGAGTTGGATTCTCCCGTGGGCCGGCTGACATTGACGATCAGTCTGTTTCAGGATTTATTTATTGTTCCGCTCATGCTGATGATTCCCTACCTGAACCAGCCAGAAAAGTTTAACTGGATTACATTCTCCAGCACAATTGCGCTTTCCATCACCGGCATCATCCTGATCATCATCATCGCGCGGATCGTGATTCCCAATCTCATCCAGCAGATCATCAAACAGCAGAACCGGGAATTGTTTTTCATCACCATCATTTTCGTAACCATTGGTACAGCGTGGATTTGCACATATCTTGGTCTGTCGCTGGCGATCGGAGCTTTCTTCGCGGGCCTGGTGATTTCGGAATCGGAATATTCCCACCAGATCACGTCCGACATTCTGCCAGTCAAGGACATCCTGATGGCTCTTTTTTTCATATCGATCGGCATGATGCTCGACCTGGAATTCACGCGGAATAATTACATTATCCTGCTGGGACTGCTGATCGGCATTGTGACGTTCAAGACCGTTATCATCTTCGGGCTGATTTACTTTTTAAAATATCCTGCGCGCCTTGGCATCAGCACGGGCCTGACGCTCAGCCAGATCGGCGAGTTCAGTTTCGTAATCGCCATGGAAAGCATGCGCTATGAGATTCTGACCCACGATAGATACCAGATGTTTCTTGGCGCGAGCATACTCACGATGACATTCTCGCCTTTTCTGATTAACCACGCGGATACGATCGGGCAGTACATTCAGAAACTTTTCCGTTTACCCGATCTGATGCCCTATGCCGCCACGAAACTTTCCCAATTACTCAGTCATGAGCAACAAACCGATCAGCCCAAAAAGAAATGGGAAGGCCATGTTATCATCATCGGCTTTGGCACGACCGGCGAGTATTTATCGAATGTGCTGACGAATATCGGCGTCCCTGTCATTATTTGTGAACTGATTTACGACCGGTACAAAAAGGCCAAAGCGCTTTTCAAACAGACCGTCTTCGGGGACGCCTCATCTCCGGTCATCGCTGAGAAAATTCATATCAATACGGCGAAACTGATGATCATCAGCACGAGCAACAAAGACGTCGCGATACGCATCATCAAGTCGACACGGGCAATCAATCCTAAAATCAACATCATTGTCCGCACACGGCGCATGGAAGATATCGAGATGCTCCACAAACTCGGCGCCAACATCATCATCCCGGAAGAACTCGAAACCACTATTGAGATACTCGCGCTGGCCCTGCGACAGTACCGCATTCCGCGCAACGTCATCGCTTCGCAATTAGCGGTCATCCGGCACGATCATTACAAGCCGTTCCTTGGAAAACCGGTGTCCGACGCCACATTGAATGAATTGCCATATCTGCTGGCTGCCAGCACCACGGAATCCGGCATTCTGCTTGACAACTCGCCCGTGATCGGCAAAACGCTTGAGGAAACGGAATTGGTCAAACTCACCGGCATTAAGGTCATCGCGATTGTGCGCGACGGCAAACCGACCCATCAGCCGCCGCCCGACTTCAGACTACAGAAAGGCGATATTATGATCCTTCTTGGAACGCATGCCGAGATTGACGCGGCCCTCGGTATGATTGGGTGCGATATTGTGTCATAAATATTTGAAAACCACGAAGACACGAACATTTTAACTAAGTAGAAATATCATTATGAATTTTAATTTATTATACCTTTTAGCTGCCCTTCTAACAACCAGTTGCAGTATCCGTGAAAACGTGGATCTGATTTTATATAACGGAAAAATTGTCACAGTAGATTCCCTTAACTCCGTGGTTCAGGCGTTGGCGGTGCGGGATGGACGCATCATTGCTACCGGGGCGGATAAGGACATACGCAGCCAATACGCCAGTATGAAGCAGGAGAACTTACAGGGGGCGCTGGTATTACCCGGCTTCACGGACGCTCACCTGCACCTGCGTTCGTTAGGACAGTTCTTATCGCGGCTGAATTTACTGGAAACAAAATCCTACGACGAACTGGTTGCTGAAGTCGAGGATCGCATACGGCAAAACCCGGACGCGAAATGGATATTCGGCCGCGGCTGGGATCAGAACCGATGGCAGCCAAACGTATTTCCTGACAATAAAAAGCTCAGCGCCGTAACGCCGGATCACTATGTTGTTCTCAAACGCGTGGACGGCCATGCGCTTCTGGTCAATGACCGCGTGCTCCGGCTGGCGGGTATATCCGAACGTACGGCTGATCCGGCAGGCGGTAAGATTCTCCGTGACGCTTTGGGAAAACCCACCGGTGTGCTAATCGACAACGCCATGGATATCGTAAACGCGGTGATCCCGCCGCCTACTTTTATCGAAGACAGTTTGGCGCTGCAGCGGGCCATGCAGCAGTGCATCGAATATGGCATTACCTCCGTGCATGACGCGGGCGTTGATTCATCCTATCTGGCTTCGCTCAAACGCCTCGGCAAACATCATCAACTGAAAACGCGCGTTTATGCCATGCTGGATCACTACGATTACCGGCTTGTAAATCAATATATGAGCCAGGGGCCGGAAATCGATTCCTATAACCGCTTTCTCACGATCCGCGCAATCAAACTGTACGCGGACGGCGCGCTGGGTTCACGGGGCGCGGCCTTGCTGCATCCGTACGCCGATGATCCGCAAACGCAGGGTTTGATCATTGCCGATTCCCGTGAAATAGCCAAGACCGGCGCTTGGGCGCTCCGGACAGGGTTTCAGCTTTGCACGCATGCGATCGGCAACCGCGGCAACCGCAACACGCTGGACGGGTACGCTTCGGCGGGCGATATATCGAAATCCCGATGGCGCATTGAGCATGCACAGATTGTCGACACCGCCGATCAAAAACGATTTGGGACGATGGGCATTATCGCTTCCATGCAGCCGACGCACTGCACCTCGGATATGGCCTGGGTGGAGAGCCGCATCGGCAAAGAGCATCTGCACGAAGCGTACGCCTGGCGCTCATTTATGGACAACGGGACGGCTTATTGTTTTGGCTCGGACGCGCCGGTGGAATCGTGCAATCCGTTGTGGGGCATTTACGCGGCCGTGACGCGTCAGGATCACACGGGCAAACCCGAAGGCGGCTGGTTGCCGGAACAGCGCATCACCGTTATAGAGGCGATACGCGGATTTACAATTAATGCCGCTTACGCCGCCTTTGAGGAATCGTATAAGGGGAGCATTGAGAGAAATAAATTAGCCGATTTAGTCGTGCTGTCAAAAGATATCACGACGATTCCCGCGAAAGAGATACTCCACACAGAAGTCGTGATGACGATTGTGGACGGAATAATCGTTTACAGAAAAACGAATCCGTAATGTTTAGATTATTCTCCTGCTTTTTTCAGGACATCCTTTCTTAACTGCTTCCCATCCTCGGAGGTAAATTCCTTCTGAACGGAAATGTAGCCGGGATATTTAATATCGATTCCCGCAATTACAATCGTCGGTTTGACCTTCAGCGTGATATGCGTGGGTTCATCCCCTTCCCCGACCAGATTGAAGATGAGTTTGAAGAGCGTTTCCTTGGTCTCACCGGCGAAGACTTTTTTAAGATCGGCGTTTATGTTGACCGGGAACACAGTTACCCGATTACCCGGAATTTCAATGCGCTCCGTGATTTTTCCATTGACAATCTCACGGTCGTCAATCAGCAGAATCCATTCCAGTTCGTTGAGAGCGGCGGTTTCGCTGTTCGGATTCTTAGCTTCCACATTCAGCGTAAACGTAAGCGGCATGGTTTTATCGGCCAACGCGGACGTTATTTTAGCGGCTTTTTTAATGCTCAGATCGGAGATTTTCTTAATGTTCTGAATTTTTACGCCGGCAACTTCGAGATCTTTAATCGTTTGCAGACGGAACTCGCATTTCGCAAACCGCTTGGCCTCATCAATCTGCGTGGAAACCCCACAGCTTTGCAGAAATATAGCCGTGGTGATTAATATGGCAATCTGATATCTCATAACAACTCCCGTTTAAGTTTCTTGAATCTTCGTCATATTGCCGATAAAATGCAATAAAAAAGTCTTCCACAGGTAACTGCGGAAGACTCCGATGTTTTTTTAAAAAACCAATTTATAATGTTTTCAGCACGGCCAGCGCCTTGTCAAAATCCGGCAATTCCTCGACCTTTGGAACATATTGCACATATTTAACTATGTCATCCTTTCCAACTATGAAAATCCCGCGTCCGAGTATCTGCCATTCTTTTATCAGAATGCCATAGTTCAACCCGAAGGACTTATCTACGTAATCGGAAGCCATTTTGATTTTGGCGGAACCGTTGAGTTGAATATTACAGAATCGGTTCTGGGCCGTCGGCAGGTCCATACTTACCGTGATAATCTCAATATTATCGCTCAGTTTGGCGGCTTCCTCATTGAACCGAATTGTCTGCGTTTCGCAGACCGGCGTATCTAATGACGGGACGACATTAAAAACCCGAACTTTACCTTTACCGGAATCCAGATGGATAGCCGAACTGCTTTCAAGACCGGTGCGAATGTTGAAATCGGGGGCTTTCTGGCCGACTTTTACCTCCTCGCCCAGCAAGGTCAGCGGAGTGTTCTTAAACGCTAAAGCGCCTGTTCGCTCTTTCATAAAATTTTTCTCCTGATTAAGCTTTATAGTATTGTTTAATAACTTACCTTATTAAACCTTTAAGTTTTTAAAATATTCCGAAGGGACTATGGGACCCCCGCATTATTATGTAAAGACGTCTATTGACTCAAATTGATTCAGATTGTTAAAAAAGGATAAACTTATACGGATGTATGCTATTGGCATTTTTTATACAGGGCCATATACTGTAATCCGTTTCTTCGCCGCTGTCAACTCATGATGTAAATTTTATAAATCCATGCAAGCATCATAATGATAAGCAGGATGACCTGAATCCATTCCATCGTTCTGGAACCGGTAACCAGTGAGAAAGGTATTTTCCTTACGATGGCATAGCCGCTCATCACCCACATATAAATAAAAAGAAGGAACAGCACAAAACCAAACGGCTGCGTCACGAACGCTAGCCATATATGTCCGTGGGCCATGTGGCTGAACGATGTGGTAAGCCCGCAAGAAGGACATGGGATGCCGGTGATAACCAAAAAACCGCACGGCGGCAGACCCAGCGACTCATGGGTGCCGTGACCGCTGGCGGAAGGCGGTAACCATGCCGCCAGTGCAAACACGGCGGTCAACGCGAGTATAACAATAATGTACGGAAGAGGCGAAAACGAGTTTTCCCTGCTGTCATTTTCAAAAACGGGATTGTCGCTCATACGTGGTGACAATTACGATGGACCCTTGATAGTGGCTTTGAGGTTCTCGAAAGCGATTTCCACGTCAAATTTTAGATCCATGACAATATTAGGAATCGTTTTAAATTCATCGAGGGATTCTTTGACTTCCTGCATGTATTTTTCAATGGTGTGGAACTTAATCCGTTTGCGCTTTTCCAGGTCGTCGATACGGTGATTCCATTCGATAATCTGGGAGGAATTTTCCTCGATAATTTTGCGGATACGCATGAGCCGCTGCATAATCTGGTCTTTGGCTTCCGGCGGCGTGGCGGTATTTCGAAGAATGCGTAATAGAATCCGAAGCGAGGTTTCCTCGTTGGTGATGACATCGCCGTAGATTTCCTTTTTGAGGTGCGGCAAGAGGGCGGCATCGCCGAGCACTTCCACGAGTTTGTCAGGATTGACCCGAAGTAGAATATGAATAGCCCGGCGGCGCACCGAAGGCACGTTGCAAACGACCAGCTTGGCAAGCATCTCCGTGGCCACTTCTTCCTTGGTATCCGGATTCTTGGCTTCTTCCAGAATAGCGCGCAGGTTGAGTTCTGTCAGGACCGCGCTGGCTTGCGGATGGCCTTCCTTAGACAGACGAAAAAGTATCGGACGGGTAATCCTGGCATTTTTCAGCGCAATTACGCTGACGCCCTGATCGGCGCTTTCTGCCAGGATTTGCTGAAGCTGTTCGCTGATTCGTTTACGGTCATCGTCGGTGAGAATGACCGGATCGTCCGTTTTTTCTAAGAATAAATCCACGGTGTTTCCTATATGATCATAAGCCTGTATTTCCGTATAGACCGCATATTATGTCATATTACGGATGGTGAAGAAAAAGGTCGTACCTTCGCCCAGAGCGCTTTTTACCCAAATTTTTCCCTGATGCGCTTCCACGATCGCTTTGCAGATGGCCAGGCCGAGACCCACGCCGCCGCCGCTTTCGCCTTCATCGCTGGAGAATACGCCGCCGGTTCGTTTGTATTTATCAAAAATCAGCGGTATTTCCTCTTCCGGAATGCCGACGCCGGTATCGCGCACATAAAACTGAACGGCGTCTTCGATTTCCGGATCGGCATAGGCGTTTACATAGATTTCCCCGCCGTTCGGCGTGTACTTGATGCTGTTGGAAATTAAATTATTCAGCACCTGAACAATTTTCTCATGATCAAACCCCGCGCTCAGTGTCTCGTCTTCCATTTCATTGATTAATACAAGCTCCTTCTGCTGGGCCAGTATCTGAATGTTCCGGATGGCCTCATCCACGGCGGGCTTGACGGGATTAAGTTCAGGAAAGATTTCCAGCGATCCGGAATCGAGCTTGGATACATCGAGTATGTCGTTGATGAAACTCAACAGGCGGCGGTTGTTCATCAGGATATTTCCCAGAATTTCTTTCTGGTCCTCGGTAACGGAATCGACGTACTCGTTGTAGAGCGCCTCCACAAAGCTCTGGTTAGCCATGATCGGCGCGCGCAGATCGTTGACAATCGTGGAAGTAAAATTGTTTTTAATCCTCTCGATCTCTTCGAGCTTGGAAATATACCGGATAGTCAACACCAATTCTCTGGCGATAAGTTGCATGAGTTTATAGATATCTTTATTATAGGCGAAGGTGTCGGAGGTAAAGACGGCCACCATACCGATAATTTCCCCGTTATCGTTCAGGGGAACAATCATGGATGAATTGAAGGCTTTCTGGCCTTCCTCGCGTATGAATTCTTCATGAAAGGTTTCCCGACGCTGGTTGCGCACCACGCCCAGCCGGACGCGCTCAGGGTTGGCGTCATCGTCTAAGACAGCCTGACAGGATTTTTCAATGAAATCCGGCGTAATTTCTTTCTGGAGGTCCAGAATAAGATGGATCTGGTCATGGGAGTAGAGTGAAACGACTGCCAGATGATATTCCACGATCTGTTCAAAAAGTTCATAGAACTTGCGGAACATCTCCGTGCGGCTGTAGGCAAATCGGGAAAGGTCGCGCATCCGATTGGACACCGTCGATTCGTAGAGCAGCCGTTCAAGAATCCGGTTGATTTTGGATTTGACGCTCTCCTCGCCTTCGGCCGTTTCAGTCAGTTCGTAACGTTCTTCCTCTTTGGTTTCATAAACGGCCTTTTGAGGCCTGGCGGCGTCTTTCAGCAGGCGTTCGACTTCCGTAATCAGCACGGAGGTATCGGTGGATTTGGTGACAAAGCTGTTAGCGCCGGCCTCAATGCCCCAGAAACGGTCCTGTTGTTGTCCAAGACTGGTCAGCAGGATGATGGGAATATGCGCGCGGGAGGGATCGTCTTTAACCAGACGGCAGAACTGGTATCCGTTAAGCTCGGGCATGATGATATCGCTAACGATCAAATCGGGATTCTCGGTTTCTACCAGATTCATCCCTTCCACGCCGTTTTTGGCGCTGATGACGCGGTACCCCACTTTGGTCAGAGCCATTTTGTACATAATCAGCTGCGTCGCGCTGTCATCCACCACTAAAATTTTTTCTTTAGCCACGGGTCACATCCTGGTTAGTTTACCGTTGCGGTTGTATCCAATTTAAGAACGCTGATAATTTCGCCGGCAATTTTTTCTATCGGTACCACTTTATCAACCACGCCGAGTTCAATCGCCTCCTTGGGCATGCCGAACACGACGCAGGTTTCGGGGCTCTGCGCGATGGTCAGGCCGCCTTGTTCTTTGATGGCTTTGATGCCGTCAGCGCCGTCGCGGCCCATTCCCGTCAGAATGATGCCCATCGAGCCGCCCTTGAAAATCCGCGCGACGGACTCCATCATTAAGGTCGCACAGGGTCTCAGACCGCTGACCGGCATGGACTTGCTGAGACGAACCACCTTTCCGGGATCAATGAGCGTATGATATCCGTCCGGCGCCACATACACCGTGCCGGGCTGAAGGAGTTCTCCGCGTTCAGCCGTTTTTACCGTAACGGCGCACTCCTTGTTCAGCCAGTCCACAAAACCCTGCCCGAAGCCTTCGCAGATATGCTGAACGATGACGACCGGTACGGAAAGGTTTTTCGGCAGCAGTTTCAAAATCTTCAGCAGCGCCGAAGGCCCGCCGGTGGACGAAGCGATGGCAATAATTTCCACCGGCCTTGCAGGCACAAGAATTTTGGTCAGAAGCTGCTTCCTGATAATGAATTCTTCGGCGCGGAGGCTGTCCTTATACAGTGTTTGCTGATCCTGAACCGTAACGGCCGGTTGATTGTTGACAGGTTTCACCGGAGGCGCTTCTGTTCTTAACGTGCGAACCGGCCGCGGAATGTCTTTGTTTTTCCCGGTGGGGGTTATGTGATGGAATACTTTGACACCGGCAAGCATTTTGACTTTCTTGATCAGGTCGCGGCCGATATACTCGTAATCCATGGCCAGATTACCTTTGGGTTTTTCGACGATATCCAGAGCGCCGGCGCGGATGGCGTTGAAGGCCACGTCCATATCGTCCTTGCCTACCGAAGCGCTGATGACAAGAATCGGCGTGGGACAGCACAGCATTATCTGTTTAGTGGCCTCGAAGCCGTCCATCACGGGCATGCGGATATCCATCGTGACAATATCCGGACGAAGCAGTTTAACCTTATCCACAGCCTCCTTGCCGTTGCGCGCCGTACCAATCACCTGACAGGATTCATCGGTGGCAAATATTTTCTGAAGAATCATCGTGACGGTCAGCGAGTCTTCAGCTATGAGAATACGGACCATAGGCGTTACATCAATAAACGTTCAATGGTTTCAAGGAGATTGGACTGATCAAAAGATCCCTTGACAATATAAGCGTTGGCGCCCACCTCGATGCCCCGGCGTTTGTCGCGTTCGGCTTCCAGCGAGGTGCAAAGAATGAAGGGAATCTCGGGATATTTGGACTCCTTGCGGACTTTTTCGGCAAACTCGAACCCGTTGAGGATCGGCATTTCGACATCGCTGACGATAATGTCAAAGGCGCCCTCCGACAATTTCTGATAGCCCTCCATGCCGTTGGTAGCCGTGGTCACGTGATATCCGGCCGATTCCAGAATGTTCTTCTCCAGCGTGCGGGTCGTGATGGAATCGTCCACCACGAGAACTTTTTTCTTCTGCAGCTCGCGCGAACGACGCTCACGGAACACGAACTTGGAAATCGAACCCTGTACGGTTTTAATCAGGTCCGTGGGATTAAGTATGATGGATATTCTGCCGTCGCCCAGTACGGTACAGGCCGCCACATTGCGTACACGTTTGAGCTGGTTGCCCAAACTCTTAACCACCACTTCCTGTTCATCGATCAGCTTGTCAATCAGGAAGGCCACCCGGCGTCCGGATGCGCTAAATACAACCGCCGGCACTTTGTTCGACTCAATCTTCATCAGATGATGCCCTTTCTTGCCGGCCTGTTGGGCCTTCAGAAGCCCTTTGGATTTCAAGCGCTGCTTAACATTACCAAGATAATCTTCCAGCTTATATAACGGTATGGGCTTATCCTGAACCATAATAAACGGATTGTTGCCGCTGGAATGAATTTCCTCCTCGGTCAGTCGCAGCGTCCGTTCCACATAATCAATGGGAATTGAGTATATTTCCTCGTTGACCTCAATGATCAGCGCGTGTGTCGTGGCAAGCGTCAATGGAATTTTAATAGTAAATTTGGTCCCTTTGCCTTTATCGGATACGGTTTCAATGGATCCTTTTATCCTCTCGACATTGGCTTTGACAATATCGAGTCCGACGCCGCGGCCGGAAATGTCCGTGATAATTTTTGCCGTACTGAAGCCGGAATGGAAAATCAGGCTTATTAAATCGGCTTTACTGACCTCGTTCAACTGTTCACGCTTGATGTATCCTTTCTTCACGGCAATCTGGGCGATGCGGTCCGTATCGATGCCGCGACCATCATCGGTAATTTCTATCTGTACCATATTACCGGCGTAGCCGGCGCGAAGGACAATGGTACCCTCGGACGGTTTGCCCGCATTTTCTCTGTCGGTCGGAAGTTCGATGCCGTGGTCGATGGAATTTCGCAGAAGATGAATCAGCGGGTCTTTTAACTCTTCCAGTATTTTCTTGTCCACGCGCGTTTCCCCGCCGGTTATCACCAGTTTCACTTTTTTACCCTGGAGCTTGGATATATCCCGCACCATGCGCGGATAAAGATCAAACAGCGTAGACATCGGTATCAGCCGGATAATCCGGAGATTGTCCTGAATATCATTGGCAATCTGGGCGATGCGGATGTTATCCTCATTCTGGTGATCAAAAAGGTGATTGAGCTGTTCGACCATTTGATTCAGACGATCCACGGTGGTTTCATAATTACCCAGCAAAGAGCGGATTTCCGGCACGGTTATCCAGTTGGAACGGATCAGGTTGATGACATCGGGGTTTTCAGCGTCGGCCTGATTTTCCAGTCGCCCAATCTTATTGAACAGCCCGTCATGAAGCGCTTTAAACCGCTCCAGGTTCTGTCGCCACTCGGCGCTGAAATCAATGGCTTTTTTAAGATCCAGCAGGCGTTGCTGGGATTTGATACGCGAGGTAACCAGTTCGCTGACCTGGTTCATGAGATCATCCAGTCGCCGAGTCGGGACACGGATGATAGCGCCTTCGTCTGCGCTATGATCGGCTTCGGCTTCGGTTTTACCGGGAACCGCCTCGGCCTCTTTGGAGGCTTCCGCAACGACCGGTTGTTTAGTGGTTTCCGGTTCCGGGGCAACCGTCTCTACAGCCTTTTCCTCCATGGGTTCACTTGGTGGCATTGCCTCTTGTTCTTCTGCCGCCGCGGTTTCTTTGGCGGTTTCAGAGCCTTTATCAGGGATATCTCCTTTGGCTTGATATATATTTTCCAGTTTTTTGCAAATGGTTTCGACATCCACATCCTGGTCCGAACCTTCCTGAGCAATACGTTCGATAACTCTGGATATCACGTCCACACCCTCATAGATACAATCAAAATCGGAAGGCTGCAGTTGTATGGCGCCTTTACGAAGCAGGCCGAACATATCCTCGATTTTGTGAGCGACCACCTCGATTTTCGAAAATCCCATCATGCGCGCGGCGCCTTTGATGCTGTGAGCAGTCCGGAACAGTTCGTCAAGCAGTTCCTTGGAACCGGGATTTTCTTCCAGACTCAACAGGCCTTTATTCAGATTCTTCAGGTGTTCTTCGCTTTCCACCTTGAAGATCGCCATCATCTCCTTAAGTTCTTCTTTGTTGAGCTCCATAGTCCTTATCTTTCACGCATTCGGTGGATGGTTGCATTCCGGATTACCGCTTGATGCCGGATTTGTCGATAGCCGCGTCGAGTTCCTTGGTCAGTTCCAGCACCGAATCCACGGCATTCTGCGTCTGGTTGGTGCCGACTGCGACTTGTTTCAGCACTTCGTTAATATTGGCCATGGCCAGCGTGATCTGTTCGATGCCGATCGTCTGCTGTTTGCTGCCGACAAGAATCTGCTGGGCATAGCCGACGTTTTCCTCAAGACTCTGGATGCTTTCGTCCATCAGTCTTCCGGCTTCGCGTATTTTCTCGACACCGATATCCACGCGTTTGGAACCTTCTTCGGTAGCCATGACGGTGGAATTGGTCGCGTTTTGAATCTGGGTAATCAGATCGCGGATCCGCAGGGCGGCTTCCTTGCTTTTTTCGGCCAGTTTACGGACTTCCAAAGCGACCACGCCGAAACCGCGGCCGAATTCGCCGGCTTTGCTGGCTTCAATGGCGGCGTTCAGGGCCAGCATATTAGTCTGCTCGGCTATATCATTTACCGTCGTGGTTATCACGCCGATTTGCTGGGTTTTTTCGCTAAGATCCAGCGTCTGCTCGGCGATGCGCTCCACGCGCTTGCGTATTTCGTTCATCTCGTCGATAGTGCTGTCCACGGCCGCCTTGCCCCGGCTGGTCACTTCCATACTCCGCTCGGCGCTCTCTACAACAAACTGAGCTTTTTCCGTAGTCTGGTGCGACGTGGTAGCCAGTTCCTGCGTAGTTGTGGTGGTCTCATTCAGCGCAGAAGACTGCTGGCTCATGCCGGCCGCCTGTTCATTGATGGTTGCGGTCAGTTCCGTTACAACCGGCGCTAACCGGGTAATGGTGTCCTGCAGGGTATTGCGGAAATATTCTAAATTGACAACCATCTGGTTGAAGTTGTTTTCAAAATCAATCATTTCTGCTTTAAGGCCCAGATTAATACGGCCCGAAAAATCGTTATTCTTTATCTGGTTAATCAGTTTTTCCAGGCGCAGGATCGGGATAATCGTACTCCGGAAAAACATAATACAAAACGCTATACAACTTACAAATCCGACTGCATAGATTACCGTCCAGGCCCAAATCGTATCCGCAAAATACCCTGTAAGAAAACAGCTATAGAGACATAGGGCCAGCCACCCGCAGGTACGTAAGGCAAGCAGGTAAACGTATCGGCGTTTGCCGAGAAAATGATACATCAGGAAAATCCCCGCCGGTATGGCCAGCAGGAGAGATACGCCGTATAAAATTACGTATGTCATAAGACCTCGCTCGGTTATTAAATTTCTTCGTGGACAATGAGTTTGGAATGCGTAATAAATCCCTCCCAGTTCAGAAGCGTTACTATTTTCTGATCATGAAATATAAAGCCGCTGACATAGCCGGCGTCAATCGCTTTAAGGCCGGAGGCGGTGGGTTTGATATCCTGCCGCGCGATGTTTTGTTTTTGGAGCACCGCGTCCACCAGAAGGCAGGTCTGGAAATCGCGGGAACTGGTCAGAAGAAACATGCTCTGATCGGTGACGGTACGATCTTCGCAACCAAAGAAATTCCTGATGTCCAGCACCGAATAGATGTTGCCGCGGATGGTCGCGATACCGAGCACGTGGTCAGGGGTGCAGGGCACCGGCGTGATATCGCTTACCTGCCTGATTTCCATAATATGATGCGCATCCAGCGCAAACCATTCGTTGCCCAGTTGGAAAATCACCAGATCCACCATTTCGCCTTTATTCTCTTCCTGCAGTACCTGCGCCAACTGATCGGCACGCTGACGGAGCAATTGATCTTCGCTGGCGGTCAGTTTCCCGGTGGATCGCAGGTGAAGAATCTGACGGTGCGCGTCCGCCCACATACTACCCACTTCATTCTGGATCAATCCGTAAAAGGGACATTCCTGAATGCAAATGCCGATTTTTTCATGAAACGGCCCCATATCCTCGCCGAAACAAAAGGTGTGATCGTATAAATAACACAAACGGCCGTTCTTTTCCTTATAAGCCTCGCATTGCTGTTCGTAACCGCACTGAACGACTTCCCAGCAATTGACTTTTTCATCAAATGCGTTCTGATTGACGCGGGTACAAACGTCCTGGATACGCTGTCGGGCGGTTTCGGAGATTTCCAGTTTGATAGCCAAACTGTTTTTTTCCTGTGACGGGTTCTCTTGTTCTGCCATGGTTGTCTTTTACGTTACTGGATCGTTATGCATTAAGTATCCCACATTTTAACCATCATGCCCAGCTCGCGGGCGCTGAGATCGTCTAATACGCCCAGCCGTTCGTCCGGGGGAATGGTCTTGAGTATTTTTTCGGTTTGTTTGAGGTATTTGCGGCCCTGCACCTGATCGCCAAGCTTAAAGTAATTGACCGCAATCTCGTAATAACCGATCGCAAAATTCATATTGATATATATTGCCTTTTTCAGCATTTTTATGGAATCATCGAAAGCGTTTTCTTCCTTGTAAATCAATCCAAGCAGATAATAAGCCTCAATCAGCAGGGAGTCTTTCTGTATCGCCTTGTAGCAGTAGTCCTTGGCTTCTTCGATACGGTCCAGATTGGCACAAATATGCGCCGTCATATAGAGGGCCCGTCCGTTGTTGGGATACAGTTCGTTGATAGATTTGAATGTCTTCAGGGACTCCTCAAATTGCTTGTTTTTAAATTGCTCGATGCCTTCGGCAAACATCTGAAATTCCGTCGCTTCGGCGCGACGGAGATCCTCTTCGGTTCTTATCGTTTCTTTGACCTTCACCGGAATCGTAACAGGCGTCTTTTCCGGGGTAGGCGTCACCGCAGGAATGGTTTTGCCGATCGTTTCGGTTTTTTTCTCCGCCTCGCTTTTGCTAACAGCCGAAACTTTTTTTTGCGTCTCACCGTTTATCGAGAGCTTATCAATCTGTTTCTGGAGTTCCGCCAGCGTCGATGTAACCTGCGATGACCCGGTAATCGAAGCCTGTTTGCGGTGACTGCTGAATAGGTCTTCCCTTGTTTTTATACCGGTTTTATACTGCATCTCCTTTTTGGCGGCGGTATCTTTGCGATAAACCACAGCGTCTGGAAATATCTCGCCGATGTACTGGTCATAAATCAGACTGCTGGGTTCGGCATGGCCCACGGCCAGATAGGATTTTTCTTTCAGCGATTTATAAAACCGGTTAATCACCTTGATGGTGGTTTCCGCCTCGAAATAAATCGTGACGTTCCGGCAGAAAATAATATCCATATCCGTAGTATTGTTCGCCGGTGAAGGATAACAGTCTTCCACAAGGTTCAGATAGTCAAACTGAACCATCGACTGGATGGAGGGTATCAGATAATAGAGCCCCTCTTTTTTCGTGAAATAGCGATTTTTGTAATAATCATTGATGGTACGTAGCGACCATGGACGGTAAAGGGCTTCGCGCGCATAATCGAGAGAGTTAATGTTGATGTCGGTTCCCAGGATAAATATTTTCCATTCCGCAAGGTCCGGCAGAAGATGATCCAAAACCATGGCGATAGTATAGGGCTCTTCGCCGGTTGAACAGCCGGCGCTCCATATCCGCAGGCTTTTATCATGCTGGTGCGCTTTGATGAGACGAGGCAAAATTTGTTTTTCAATCACGTCAAAGTGCCTGAAGAAATAGGTTTCGCCGACGGTTAAAAAAGAGACCAGCGTTTTAAACAGCGTGACATTCTGGCTGTCGCCGGTCAGGGCATTGTAGTAACTGTTAAGATTCGGATGGCCGGAATAATGAAAAGCTTTTAATACGCCCAGTTTCAGATCATTGCGTTTTTTTTCGTTAAAATAAATGCCGCTGTTACGCCGCACCAGATCCCGAAACCGGATATAGTCCTGTTCCGTAAACTCCGCTTCTTTGGTAATCGCGCTGAGGTTCAGGGTTTTGGCGGATTGCGTTTTGGACTGCGGGCTAAGCATGGGCGCCGGTTCTTTCCAGAAGTTCGATTTCCTGATCGGTCAACAGACGTTCAATATCTATCAGCGTGATCCAGTGATTGTTGTGGACAAACATACCGGATATATACCTGGACTGAAGTACCACTTCCGGCCGGATATTTTGGGATACCGCGGCGCTATCCACTTCAATGACCTCATGCACCTGATCCACAAGAACCCCAATGAGCATCTGTCGGATTTTTAAAATAATGATACGGGACCGGCTGTTGGCCTGTGTGATTCCTGCGCCGGCGCGTTGAAGAAAATCAACCACAGGTACAATCTGTCCCCTGAGATTAATGATACCGCGTACGAACGCCGGCAGTTCGGAGACCGGTGCGATCTCGACCATGCGGATGATTTCCTTGATCACCGGAATCGGTATGGCATAATCCCGATGTCCCGTGCTGAAGTAAAGCGCTTTGATAACGGTATTTCCCGTTTCCATTATTTTTCCGTCCGGTATGTGTTGGTTATCGTGGTTTGTGTCAATTATGGGCCCTTCGCATTGGTTCGAGTCGGAGCGGGGTGGATTCCTTCTTCCAGTGAACCGCTTCAGCGAATTCGGTAATCAGGGAGCGGCTGCCGGATGTTTCCAGGACATTGCCCGTGACTACGAGCGCGGCGCCGGCTTCGACTTTTTTCCGGGCTTCATCCGGCGTCCGGATGCCGCCACCCACTATGACGGGAATATCAATGTAACCGGTTACGGCCTCAATCATCGGTTCCGGCACCGTGTGCAGCGCACCGCTGCCCGCTTCAAGATAAATCAGCTTCAACCCGAGATACTCCCCGGCCATGGCGTGCGCGACGGCAATCTCGCTTTTATCGCGGGGAATCGGTTTGGTATTGCTCATAAATTCCGCGGCGGTGGTTTTGCCGGATTCTATCAGCATATAACCCGTAGGAATCGCTTCCAGAGCCATCTTGCGGATAATCGGCGCGCCCAGCACCTGAGCGCCGATAAGGTATTCCGGATTGCGCCCGCTTATGAGCGTCAGAAATAGTACCGCGTCCGCATGCTCCGAAAGCTGAATCGTACTGCCCGGAAAAATGACCACCGGGATGTCGCAGCGCTGTTTGATTGCCTGAATCGTTGTATTGAATCGGGAAGCCAGCAAAAGACTGCTGCCTACAAAAATAGCGTCCACGCCGGCATCCACGCAGCGGTCTACCGTTTCAAGGGTTTCGGTTTCCGTGCGCTTGTCGGGATCAATAAGCACCGCATAGGCGGCGCCTTTTTGCTGGCGCGCGAGATTCAGATGTTCTAAAACGCTCATGCCTTCTCCTCAGCGCTAAGATGGCCGTTAAGTTTGAAGCGGCCAACCAGTGTTTTCAGGGTGTTGGTCTGTTTGGCCAGCTCTTCAGTTTCAATGTCAATCCGCCGCACGCCTTCGGCGGTTGTCTTGGCAATACTGGCAATATTCTCAATATTGGTGGATATTTCCTCGGCCGTCCGGTTCTGTTCGTTCGAAGCGGTGGAAATACTGCTGATCATTTCCATTACCTGATTATTCGCCTGAAGGATGTCATTAAACGCTTCTACGGTTTTATTGCCCAATTCACGGCCGCGCTCCACTTCCTTGGTGCCGCGTTCCATCGAACGGATGGAGTCGGCCATCGCCTTCTGAATCTGCTCAATCATCTGGGTGATTTCAGTGGTAGACTGGCTGGTGCGTTCGGCTAGTTTTTTAATTTCATCCGCGACGACGGCAAACCCTCGTCCGTATTCTCCGGCCGTGGCGGCTTCGATGGAGGCATTCAGTGAAAGCAGATTGATCTGATCCGTGATATCGTTAATGACTTCGACAACGCGTCCGATCTGCGCCGTGGTTTTACCGAGATCCAGAATGGTCTGCGCCGATTCGCTGACCATCGCTGAAATCCGGTCGAGTCCTTTCTTCGTGTCGTTGACTACATAGCGGCCCATGCGGACAGCCTCATGCGCAGAACGGGTTAGTTCCACGGCATCATTGGTATTGGAAGAATTCTGCATAATCGTAGAGGACATCTCCTCCGCCGCTACGGCCACGACCGTCGCTTTATTGGACTGCTGCTCGGCGCCATCCGCCACCTTGTTGGTCAGACTGTTGATCAGCGCCACGGAATTGCCGAGCAGATTCGACGTGTTGGCAATCTGCCGGATCATGCTCTGCAGTTTATCCACAAAGGCATTGAACGCCTGCGCCAGATCGCCGATCTCGTCGTGGGTATCCACCTGAATCCGCTTGGTCAGATCCCCTTCGCCCTCGGATATATCCTGAATGCGCTCAACCATCCCGGAAATCGGCTTGGAGAAAATGTTGCTCAGCACATAAGCCAGTAAAATGCTTATGCCGATTGCCAGAATCAGCAGGATGACGCCAAAAAGGATATTGGCGCGCAGCTCGGAATATATCGAATCCGTAGAGGCCCCGAGAGCCAACACGCCGATCTCGTTACCGACACTGTTGACAACCGGAAGGATATATACCCGGTAATTAAGCTCGTCAAACAACCAGTCTTTCTGCCGGGAGTTGCGCCATTTTTTTATATTCTTTTCCATCACTTCCTGGATCATTTTCTCCTTGGCGGTTTCCCGGAAATACGATAAAAACATCTTGCCCTCTGCGTCATAGGAAATAATAAATTCCAGCGAACCTTTCACCGTCGCATAGGCATCGCTAACCGAGGCTTTGTCTCCGAAATCCAAACCGGGCGCGATGCTTTTGCCGGTGATTTCGCCGTCCCGTCTTAAAAAACGTTCATGGTTCCCATCGGTGGTAGTGTGGAGCTTATAGATGAATATAAACGTTACGACGATGATCACCACGCTGGTTAATACCGCCATGGTCCAGATTAACTTAGACCTAAGGTTAAGATTCATGAAATAGTGAAGCATCTGACACTCCGTTTAAAAAAAACAAAGGTAATGGTTTTCATAGTCCAACGCGTCATTCCGCGTCATATTTGGTTATATCATGAACGCTGATCGGCGTCAGCGATTCACCTTTTTTTAGTTTTTGGCTCTTCTGGTTTGCAAACGCCCGGGCGCTGTCTCTGGCCAGCCATTCCAGCACGGCTGAGGGATTGACGCGTTGCGGATAGATATACAGCGGTTCCGTCATTTCCAGCTTGACGCGTTTCAATCCCGTCGGACTTCTTTGCAACGAAGCATCCGGAATTTTTTTACCGTCGGAATAGGCTGTTTCATCATCCGTCTGCCAGGGACCGGACGCCTGGGGATTCGTAATAAAAAAAACGGCCGAAATCAGAATGAGTATGAATGCCGCAAAACTGACTAAACTGGTGACACGTCTTTCGGCCTTCCATTTTTTTAATACCTCTTCATCCAGCGCTTGAGTGGTTGACTGCAGGCGGACCGTTTGCGTATCATCCGCAATCCCTTCGCTAGGACTGACTTCAATCCTATATTCGTCGGAACGATCATTGAACAAACGGGCGTAATGCTCCCACCATGCTTTCTTCCATATCGAAACGGTCGGCCAGTTCGTTTTTACCTTCGGCGGGGATGGTTCTTTGATGAACTCCGGGGGCAGATGCTGGCTGGACGAGACATATTCGATTTTACGAAGAATGAGGTTATACTGCCGGCTCAGTGCATCGGGATTCAGGCCGATGGCCTGGGCATATTTGCGGAGATAACCTTGTATAAGCACACTGGAGGCAAAATCAAACACGCCGTTTTCCATCAGTTCCACATAAGCCCTGTTAATCCGTGTGGCGCGGGAAATGTCCTCAAGCGATTTGCCGGAACGTTCCCGGGAGGCTTTAAGAAAGCGGGCAAACTCGCCATAAAAATTGACGCTCATTGGCCCTCCGGTTTGTTGGTTCGTCCCGTAAAATGTTCCCACAGCGTCCGGTAACAGGCCGCGATCGGAAGTCCCACCACATTGTAAAAATCACCGTCGATCTTTTCCACAAACACGGCGCTGGAATCCTGAATACCGTACGCCCCGGCTTTGTCCATCGGCGAACCGGATTCCACATAGCGTTTAATCTCGTTATCCTTTAACGGATGAAAGGTAACATACGTGCAAGCATAATCCGTCACCGACCGGCCGTTTTCGGGTTGCTGGAAACTGTAAGCGGTATATACTTCATGCGTACGGCCGCTCAGTTTGGACAGCATCGTGGCCGCTTCGTTTTTATCGCGCGGTTTTCCCAGAATTTCACCGTCCAATACGACAATCGTATCGGCGCCCAGTGTGATCTGTCCGGGATACCGTAACGCAACACTCCGGGCCTTTTGCTCAGCCAGTTGTTTAGCAATTTCGATCGGATGACCCATAAAATGCTCTTCTTCAAGGTGACTGGGAACAACGCGAAAATCAAATCCTACCTGCTGCAGGATCTGGGCCCGCCGGGGTGAAGCGGATGCCAGAATAATTGTGCCAAATGTCCGGACTAAATAGTTTTCCTTCACCATGTCCGAGGGTATGTTAGAAAAAATCACTATAATATATCGGAATATTAATGAACAAACAAGTTTTTTTTCACGAAATAAACCATTTCCCGTATTCATTCAGGACGGTAAATAATGCTTGATAATGAACGGATTTTTTAAGATACTTCAATTAAATAAATCCTTAACTTATCTTTGCAGAAATTATGAAACCCGATAGTGAACTCAAAGTCAAAGAGACATGGCCCGTACCGGTGCTGGGTAAAGTGGCCGCCGGCATTCCACGGTTTTCCGACAGTGTCAATCTGGGCAGTATCTCATGGACATCCGAAACCGAGCCGGATCATACCGTCTTTGCGCTTCAGGTGTCCGGCGACAGTATGACGGAAGACGGGATATACGACGGTAATTTTATTATTGTTCGTTACACATCGGATTTTAATAATGGCGACATGGTCATCGCTTACGTTCAGGAAGAACCTACGCTGAAACGTATTTACCGGCGCGGACATATCGTCACCCTGCAGCCGGCTAATCCCGCTTTTGATCCGCTGATCATTAATACCCAACATGTACCGGTGCGTGTCGGCGGGCGGGTCATTGACGTGGTAAGAACCTGAAATTTTATACGCCTTGGCTTTATTAAATCCGATTCTGCAATCGGATTTTTTTTTACGGGAAAGAAGATCTTATTATGAAAATCGGATTGGCTCAAATTAATTTAAAAATCGGCGATTTTGAAGGTAATGGCCGTAAAATCATCGCGTACGTCCAACAAGCGAAAGCCACCGGTTGCAATCTGGTTATCTTTCCTGAGTTAACTACGACCGGTTATCCGCCGGAGGACCTGCTGGAAAATAAAAGTTTCATTCAGAAGAACCTGAATTTACTGAATGAAATCGTAAACGCATCCGCAGGGATAGGTATTATTTGCGGATTTGCCGATCGTAACCCTTCTCCGGACGGACGCCGGCTCTTCAATGCCGCCGCGTTAATTCATGACCGCACGTTGATCGGTATTCAGCATAAATCGCTCCTGCCGAATTATGACGTCTTTGACGAAATGCGCCATTTTGAACCGGGTAAAGGCCCTCGCGTAATGCGTTTTAACGACCGTATGCTCGGACTGACCATCTGCGAAGATGCCTGGAACGATAAGGACTTCTGGGACAAAACCATTTACCCGACCGATCCGGTGGCTCAACTTATGCACCATGGCGCTGAGATGCTCATTAATATTTCCGCCTCTCCGTTCCATGCCGGCAAACAACGGTTGCGACGGGATATGTTTCGGGCGCTGGCGTTAAAATACCGTAAACCGGTGGTACTCGTCAATCTCGTCGGCGGCAATGACAGTCTGGTTTTCGACGGCGGCAGTTTTATGATGAATGCCGGCGGACAATTAATAGCCTGCGCGCCGGTATTTGAAGAAAGCCTTGTTGTTGCCGATACGGATACGCCCACTGTCCTTCACGACGCGACGAATCTTTCGGATGATGAAGAGGAAATTCTCCGCGCTCTGGAAATGGGTTTACGGGATTATTTAGCCAAGTGCGGTTTCGGCAAGTGCCTCATCGGGCTCAGCGGCGGTATTGATTCGGCTCTGGTGGCGGTTATCGCCGCGCGGGCAATCGGACCCGAAAAGGTAACCGGCGTTTCCATGCCCTCGCGGTATTCCTCAACCCATAGTCTGGATGACGCCCGCCAACTCGCCCACAACCTGGGCATCCGCTATTCCGTCATTCCCATCGAACCGATGTTTGAAACATTCCTGAATCAACTGACGCCGCATTTCGACAATCGCCCGCCGGATATCACCGAAGAAAACCTGCAGGCGCGTTTGCGCGGCAATATCCTGATGGCGCTCTCCAATAAATTCAACGCGATGGTTTTGAGCACCGGTAACAAGTCCGAACTGGCTGTCGGCTATGCCACTATTTACGGCGATATGTGCGGCGGGCTGGCGGTTATCAGCGACGTGCCTAAAACCATGGTATACCGCCTTGCCGAACACATTAACCGGAACCGAGAAATCATCCCGCGCCACACGATCCTCAAACCGCCCTCCGCTGAACTCCGCCCCAATCAGACCGATCAGGACGCCTTGCCCCCCTACGACATTCTGGACGGCATCCTGAAAGCCTATGTCGAAGAAATAAAGGAAGAAGCCGAAATCATCGCGCTCGGTTACGACGCCGATACCGTTCGGAAAGTCCTGCGCCTGATTGATCATAACGAATACAAACGGCGCCAGGCGGCTCCGGGTCTGCGCGTGACCACCAAAGCCTTCGGATTCGGACGTCGCCTCCCTATCGCTCAAGGCTGGCGGTAACGGCCTCAAAATAAAAAACCCCTTGCCTTCCGGCCAGGGGGTTTTAAAAATATAAAAAAACGGATTATTGCTTTGACGAAAGCTCAATCGCCTTCTTGATTTTTTCACTGAGCGACTGCGGAATACCGTTATGCTCCGTACCGCCGCCTTTTGTATGGATAATGGCGAGCAGTTTTCGTTCGAAATTCACCAGCATGTGACAGGGCAAACAGATATTAATATGTTCCTGTATCGCCTCCAGATCCTTGACATCCAGTTGACCGTCAATGAATGCATAGACTTTCTTGGATACTTCCTGGCAAAGCATACCATGACCGTGCTGATGTTCATGATCATACGTTTTGTAAAATTCGACAAGCATATCAGGCCTTTCTCTGAAATCTATTTACATTCCTTCTGTTTAATTTTTTACATACCCGTATTCCAGGGCATATTCCCATAAACTCTTCTGGAGAATTTTTCTTCCCCTGAAAAGCCGGGACATTACGGTGCCTACCGGGACTTCCAGAATATCCGCCGCTTCCTTGTAGGAGAATCCTTCCACATCCACCAGCATCACGACATCGCGGAACTGGTCCGGCAGATTGTCAATCGCTTTCTTAATATCCTCCGCCAGAAAGCGGTCCAGGATTGAGGCCGGCGAGTCGGTTAAAGTTTCCGCGCGGCTGTGCACCTGGTTGTACAGCGAAAACTCCTCCACATCGTCATAGCCTCCCGAAGTCGGATTTCGCGTCTGTCGGCGGTACTGCGAAATATGCGTATTGACGAGTATTTTAAACAGCCACGCTTTGGCATTTGTGCCTGACTCAAACTGGTCAAGCGAGCGAAACGCTTTGTAAAATACTTCCTGCACCAGGTCCTCAGCATCGGTCGGGTTGTGGGTTAACCGTAAAGCCGTATTATAAAGCGCCTCCGCATGCGGCAGGGCTTCGGCTTCAAACTCTTTGGACGTCATGTCTCATATTTCCTTAACGATAAGGGTTGAAAAATATTCCATGGTCGGGAATCTAATCTCTTTTGATTCAACTTGCAAATGATTTTTATTACTTTAATTTTACGCCATGATTAAACGGTGTAAACAGGTCACCATCCGGGTTGTATGGGCTGTGTCGGTGATAATCGGAATAAGCGCTGTTTACGGTTTTCAGAAAAAGCACGAGCCCACCACCCTGGTTTATCCGCCCTTTCGCCACGCGCCCGTTCATAAGGCCACGGCTGTGCATTTATTCGCGTTTATGGCTATCATCGGGCGAACGGACATAACCCCCAGCGACCCGCAAGGTATCGCCGTCACGCGCCTGAGCGCCACGGATGACCCCGATAACCGCAACGATGATGACGACCTCACGGCTTATGTCCTGAACTCGGGTCAGAACTGCGTCTTATACAACAGCTCAATCCAGTCGCTGGATGTCTATGAAGGCAGGTCGCGCCGTCAAAAACTCAAAAATCCGATAGGCATTGCCGCGACGCCGGCCGGCGACGTGTGGATTACCGATACCGGCCACGACCGCGTGGTACGTCTGTTCAACAACGGCGTGTATCTGGAATTCAGGGCCGACTTCGGCAAAAAAGGACCGGCGCCGGGACAGTTTGCCGATCCCCACGGGATTGCCGTGGATATGGCGGGAAACATCTACGTAGCCGATACCGGCAATGACCGCGTGCAGGTGTTCGATGCCGACTTCAAACCGCTCTACCAGATTACCTCCGTCAGCGACACGGCGGATATGAAAAAATCGCTGTTCCGTCCCGAAGCGATTGCCGTGGCCGATGCCGGCGATCCGGATCTCTATTATAAGGAAAGTTATATCGTCGTCGGCGATCTGAATAACACGCGCATTCGGAAATTTTCAATGAACGGCGACTTTATCGCAGGCGTGAATTCTACCGATTACGGCTACCAGAAAGCATACCTGACGTCCCTCGCGGTTGACCGGTACGGTAACGTCTGGGCTACGGATAAGCTCAACCACTGTATCCATAAATTTGACCGGAACCTGAATTACCTTACCACCTTCGGGCATATCGGCGAGGATGACGGCGAGTTCTTTGAGCCGCGTTCCATTGCCATCGGCCGGAAGTTCGGTCAGGTATTCATCATCGATAAATACTCGGCTCAGTATTACCACATCGGCACGGATATTTATAATGTCAAAATTTCGATGCCGGACAGCAGCGTGCATTTCGATTTTTTTCTGACCGAAACCTCCAAAGTCAGCGCCCTGGTTTACGATGAACGCGACCAGCCGGTTTGCCTGCTGGCCAGCCGGCAGCTTCTGCACCCCGGCCACAACCAGTTTATATGGAACCGGATCAAATACCCCTCCGCCCCGCGGCGTAACCGCCTGCCTCTGTTATATCCGACAAAAGACAGCATCCTGGCAGCGTGGCCGGACACCGCGGCGCTTAACGACTCCGTCGCCTACTACCCTTCCGGTCTGTACAAAATCCATTTTGAAGCCAAAACAACGTATGTGTACAGCCGATATTTTACAAAAACGCTCGATGTGGAATTTGCCTATTGATTCGCATTGCATGATAATTTTTGCGTAAACAAGGATAACGGATTTTTGGAAACATTAATCATTTTATCGCGTTATCATTGGAACAACGGTTCATTAATAAGTTCGAATTTATGAAAATAACAACGGCATTCCTTCTTCTCCTTAATATCTTTCTTGCGTCCTGCGCAGCCAACCGCGCGCAGAAAGAAGAAATACGGCGATTGCAGCATGATATCGACTCCCTGCAGGCGGCGGTCAGCGGGATTCAAAACGAAACAAAAACCCTGGACCTCGAATTATTGAAAACAGATTACGATATTCAGTCTTTACGTAACCGCGTTGTAGCTTTTGAGCGCGATTCTGTCATAGATTATTATGAAAATTTTGTTTTCCGCTTCAAACGGCCGATGGTATCGTATGTCGAACCCGACGGGAGTTCTCCGTTTCTTTTTCCGGTAAAACCCGAAAAAGAAAACAACTGGTGGAAACTGAATATCGTATGGGGGCGATTATTCTATTTTGATTTCAATCATCTTGGTATGGATATTTATGTACCCGAGGGCGACACGGTCCGCGCGATATATGACGGCACAATCGTGCATTATGACGGGGGCGCCGGTTACGGCGATCTGGCTGTGGTCATCGAACATGAATATAAAGAAAACTGGAAAGGACTCCGCCTGCCGCCGAAATTTCTATCCATTTACGGGCACCTGCGCAAACAAAAAATTCGCGATGTGGGACCGGCGCTTCATTTCAATCACGGCGATAAAGTCAGGAAAGGGACAGTCATCGGCTTTATTAATGACGACGACCATAACGGTGACGGCGGCGTGCACCTGCATTTCGGCATCCGCCTTCAGTCCGCCGATGAAGCTAAAGCCTCCGACGCCGGCAAATGGTTCCGCGGATACGACAACCGCGACGGCAAACGTTTACGCTATTTCCTGAATCCGATCGAACTGTACGGACGGTTCATTTATCATGAATTCAGGGATTGGGGGTATTGAAAACCATTAAAAACGCGACGGCTAAAACCTTCAAAGCCGCGATGCCGCCTTTAGAACGGACTCATCCTGATAATTCGGCAATTCTATTCAAGAAAACGCTCTGCCTGATGAGACATCGCAGTCAGGTCGGTAAGCCTGGAAAGTCGAAACGAATCCCGGTCGGCGCCATAGCGTTAAAAGCGGCTCGCTATCTTTTCACCGCTCAGCAAAAAAATCGGAAATGTTTTTTCCGCGCCGTTGATTATTTTTTTTGAATGATAGAATATTTTTGAATGTATATTTCTGAAACCGGTATCCGACATCATCCGTTCTAACGCCGCTACGTCGAACCCGTGATGCCCGGTAAAATCCGGATGTTCGGCGTGAAAACTTCCGTCTTCCGTTACCAAATCGGCTAGGATCAGCATCCCGCCGGGATTCAGCGTGGTATGGAATATTTTCAGGATTGCCGATACATCCTGTATATGATGAAGAACCAGCAGGGTGTATATGACATCATGCTTCTCGGTATAATTTTCTGCAAGTAAATTCATTTGCCGCGCCTTCATATGCGTCACAGCAAAGGATGGAATTTTCTTCCGGATTTCATCAATCATGCCTGCGGATTCATCGAGCATAATAATTTCCGGGAAATGATCTTTCAGGCAGAAACTTACCGCGCCGGTCCCGGCGCCGAATTCCATGGCCGAACGCAAGTTCTTTTTGGCGGTTAATTGAACAATTTCATCCGCAAATTTTTGCGCTCTTTCGATGCGCTCGGGTTTCATATCCCATGTTTTGGCGGCTTCGTCAAAATGATTTTTCATGAATCTTCCTTTTTCTCCGTAACGTAATCCAATGTGGCCGTGACGGCAGTGCTTGCAAAGAATTTAAAATACAATATTTCTAAATTTCATTCGCGGTTTCCGCGTTTCCGTAAATGATTTTTAATCCGGGTTTTCATGGGCTTCGAGAACTATTTTCTTAATGTGGCGATCAGCCGTTTCGGTTTGAGTAACAAATCCAGTGCGTCATGGATAGAGTGACATAATACATCGGCGGCGATGAGCGTTTTCGTTGCGGCGCCTTCTTCCTGTATCACAGCGATGCCGAGAATTGCGTTTTTCAGCATTTTCCGGTCATTCGCTCCGTTGCCGATGCAGACGGTTTTTTCCGCCCCCAGTGTTTTCAGGTAGTCCGCCTTTTTCTGTTCCTGGTCGCCTTCATCGAGTATTTCGATATGGCATGGAATATTTTTCATGTGTTCTCCCGTTAATCCGAACGTATCCGCTGTAACAACATGAATAACCAGTTGTTCCGATAATTGTTGCAGTTTTTCCGCCACACCGCCGATCAATTGACCATCTACGGCGAGCGTGCCGTTGTAATCGAGCATAAGGTACTCCAAACGCAGCGTTTTGGAATGTCCGGGAATTTTTATTTCGAGCACAGTAGTATCCCTTGCAAGAATGAATTATTACCCGGTATTAAATTATCATTTTTTTCAATAATACCAATTATTTTTTATGAACGCTTTACTAAATCGGCAGAACCGGAATTGAATACCAAACCGCCCCGTTTGGCGGGGCAGGCTCTGGGCACAGAGTTCACAGAGAGTATTTTTGCATTTTATCAACCAAGATTTAGTCATCTGTTGACGTTTGTTGTAATTTTTTATTCATATTTATCTACGAAAAAAACGTAGATGTGATAGAAATAAAGTTTAATCGAAAATTTCATTGAATAATTTTATGATACAATTATATTATAGCCGATGTTGGTGATGGAGTTCACCTTTAACCGCCCTCACGCTGATGACTCCTATTGGACATTATTTTTGGAGAATATCATGAACGGAGATCTGGTTCCTTTAATCATGGGCGGACTCGTCCTTTTATGCAGTCTCATTTCATTGCGGCTAGGCATATCGGTAGCCATAATCGAAATCCTGCTTGGAACGGTTGCCGGTAACCTCGGATTGCAAACGGAAGCGTGGATGATTTACATCGCGAAATTCGGCGGCATCGTACTCACCTATCTGGCGGGAACAGAAATTGACACGCGCCTGATGAAAGAAAAATTTAAGGAGAGTTTTCTGATTGGTTCGCTGTCATTCCTCGCTCCTTTTATCGGTACATTTCTTTATTGTTATCTTGTGGCGGAATGGTCCTATCACGCGGCGCTGATCGCCGGAACGGCATTATCCACAACTTCTCTGGCCGTTGTGTATTCGGTGCTGGTTGAATCCGGGCTGAACAAAACCGAAATCGGCAAACTGCTGATGGCCTCAACGTTTGTGACCGATATGGGCACGGCGCTGGCGCTGAGCTTGCTTTTCGCGAAATTTACAATCTATACGCTGATTTTTTACGGCGTCTGCTTTGCCGTAATATATTTCGTCGATCAGTTCTCGGTTTACATTCTGCTGAACCGAAAATACATCAACAAAGTGATCGAGCCGGAAATCAAGTACATCTTTTTTGTGCTGATAATTTTTATTTATTTTGCTGAAATCGGCGACGCGCACGCCGTGTTGCCCGCGTTTGTGCTGGGATTATTAATGTCTAAGCATTTCAAAGAACGCCGTCGCACAAGAGTGCTGGGTAACCGGCTGCGGACTGTGGCGTATGCGTTTATCACTCCGATTTTTTTTATCACCGGCGGTATGAAAGTATCGCTGGCGCTGGTGTACGGAGCGCTAGGTGTATTTCTTATCTTATTTGCCATAAAGATCATCATGAAATTTATCGGCGTATATTTTCTCGCAAAAAAATACATTCCCAACGGCACGATGTACACCACTCTTCTGATGAGCACCGGGCTTACATTCGGCACCATCTCGAGTTTGTTCGGCTTGCAGGCGGGAATCATTGATCAGACGCAATACTCGTTATTGGTCGGCGTGGTGGTCGCCAGCGCGGTTATCCCGACGTTCATTGCGCAGAAATGGTTCTTGCCGGTCGAGGAAGAGGATATCATGGACTATGATACGGGCAGTTAGACGGGCGGTCCGTTTGCGGTTATTAATTCCATGAAAAGAAGGGCGCGGCTACATGTTTAAATATTTTTTGCTTATAGCCGCAACGTTTTGGTTACGACTTTATTGGTCTTCCTACGAGTCGGCGGCTTTTAAAAAAAGCGGCAACCTGTCGCGCAATCGAAAGAGGGCTCGTCTCTGCATTCCCTCCGCTTTCGGCGAGCTTTAGGCGCGAATAACCAAATAGTCCATCCTTCGATCCTGACGGTGTCGGAATGCGGAAAAATTAGTCCTTAACGTAACGAACGCTCAAGCCGTAAGTCCTGTAGCCGTAGTCCATGTTGGCTTCCCGGTCGTCGCTGTACACGTCCAGGTGCCACGCGTCTTTATTACCGTGCTCTGTGGACGACCAGAAATAGGCGTATGCCTCAATGTTGTTGAAATGTCCATCGTATTTACGCCAGCCACCAAACAAGGCGTTAAATCCCGATGAACCACCGTTGATAATTTGTTTATAAGCGTTCGCGCCTTCACCGCCCAGATTTCTTAATAAAGTTTCAAATTCTGATTTGCTTGGCAAGTGCCAGCCCGGCGGCGCCACGCGTTTCGCCGTCTCCCAGTCATACAACCGTCCGTATTTGCCGCAATAGGAGGCGTTGTTATTATAACACCACGAGCCGCTGCCGGCATCGTAATTAAAATTCTCAGCCATCCATACCTGATTGCCGATTTTTACTGTTTTGTAAACTTTTCCGTCCCTCGGATCTTTAAATGTTTTTTTCGTGGTCAGTGTTGTCTTCTGGTTAAAATCTATTTTTACCGTCTCTGAAAACTCGCCTTCTGAATATACAATTTTAATCGTATGTTCGCCGACTTTTAATTTCTCAATCGGAATAATCGAACCTTCGGTGACTTCTCCGATTTGTTTGTCATCCATATACAGCGTACCGTCCATTTCGCAGTTGATTTCGAGCGAACCGTATTTCTTCGTTACCGTACCGATTTCAATTTCATCACCGACGTTATTGGCGTTGTCTGTGCCGTTTGCAGTGCCTGTTTGGATGGTTACACCGCCCGTACCCGCAGTCGTTGTGGTCTTTTTCACCGGCGCGCTTTTACCGGAAATGGTATAAGCCATCGCTTCAATCATGTCTAACAGGCCTTCTTTCTTGCCTTCGTAATTTTCGGATTTTGTCCTTAATATCTTACCGGTCGAAACGTCAATGATTCGGATATCGAGCGTATACACATCGCCGAACTTGCCTACCTTCCCGGCAATCATATATTCCATGCCCAGCAATTGCCCTACCTGCACGGCGCATTCAGAGGAATTGCAGTTATCGGTCATCGTGAAATCCTGCTCCTTCAGTATCGCGTCCATTTTTTCCCGCTCAAGCACATCGTACACTTCTGTGTTAACAAGGTAATTGTTAAACCGTTCAGTCAGAATGGAAATTTCATTTTGGTCCACCCCGCCGGAATTTACGAAGTTCAGTACGGCAATGGTTTTTTTCTTTTGCGTTTGGGCATGAATGCCGGAAATCACCAATACGGCCGCAAAAATGGTTACAATGATGATTTTGAAAGTTTTCATAACGGTTATCTGAATAATTGGTGATAATGAATTCGATGGAATTATAAAAAAAATTTGGGTTAAAATCAAGCTGTAAGCCTGGTTGGTGAGCCCGACGCATCGGGACGAACTACAGCTTTGGATTGCACGAACATGTTCCCGCTTTGGAGACGCATCGATATCTTTCCTCTGTATATACTCGACCTAAAGGGCGCGCCTACCATTTTAAAAAAATTAATTGTACCCGGTAGTGCGCAACCTTCAGGTTGCGCACAAGGCGCGCCTACCATTTTTTTCGTTTTAAACCGCAGCCGCAGGCTTATGGCTTGCGCTTTTTAGAAGATGGGCCAAACCGATACGATAGGTAAAATCATGTTAAATCAACGGGATATTGTAATGACCGGCGATTTTCTCAATAATAATCTGATAATCCACGCTGTCATGCCGCTCGCGGGCCGACAGCAGATTCGTGATGGATACAATTTCATCACGGATGTAACCAAAGGTTCGTTCCTGAATACGGGTCATTTCGGCGTAAATCATTTCAGTAAAATCGGATATCAGCCGCTGGATATTTTTCTCCACTTCCCTTTCAATATGGCTTTGGAAGTAACGCTTGAAAAGGTTACGAAAGAGAAACATCGGAAATAAAAACCATAGCAAATCCAGAGGAATATCAAACGCCTTGCCGATGGATATATCCGGCTGCCGGAGCGGCTGTATCTGAATCGGCCAATCTTCTTTGGCCATGGTCACGCCGAGTACGGTTTCGATGTTGTCGTTGAGCCGTTCCCGGAATGACTTCGCGTATCGTTGCGCGTGGCGTTTGGCCTTTTCGACAATCTTGTTCATCTGACTTTGCTCGGATGCGGCCATGGTCAGTAATTTCTGCGTCAGGATATCCTTCATCCATTGTTCGTACCGTCGGCTTTTTTTGTACAGGTTTCCCTCCCATTCCGGATAGGCCTCAAGAAACGCGCTGGTTACATCCTGTTCCAGTCTGTTTTGATGGACTTTGAGAATGGCATCTACGGCTGAACGCGTTTGGACTTTGTGGTCATTGATCACTAAACGCAAATCATCTTTGATGCAATCAATCTGCATCTGTTCGTCCAGAATTCTATCCCGGAGCAATTTTTGCCCGACTTCGCTTTTTATGGATGACTGATACGCCACTTCAAAGTATCGGATGGCGCTCTGCGCCAGCGTATGGATTTTATGCTCCAGAATGCATGAAAAGTGCGATCCCGTTTAGACTGAATCGGCTGGATCATCTGTTCCATGATTTGCTCACGGTACACCGAACGATAAATCGAGTAGAAATGCAGATTAAAATTCTGGCTGAACGTATGAGCCAGCGATTCACTTAAAAATTGCCGGATTTCCTCAAGCTGTTCATCGTTGTACAAATCTGCCTTGGTCATAATGATACGGATTTCCGGCGTGAACGTGATCACCGAACGGATAATGTCCATATCATTTTCGGACAGGGGCGCGTTGGAAGCAATGAGGATCAGTGCGACACCGCTGTGGCAGAACCAATCCTGCGTGGTCGCCGTATTGTGTTTGAATACGCTGCCCAGCCCGGGCGTATCCACAAAACGGAATTCACGGAATGATTCGAGCGACGGCAGTTCAATTTCAATGCGTTCAATCCGCTTCTGGTTATTTGGGTTGTTTTTTTCGGTGATATACTCGCCGACCTGGTCCAGCGCTGTTTCAAAAAAAGTTCCGTCGGTTTGGATGATCAACGCTTTTTCCCGCGGCCCGTATTGAATGCGCGTGATGATGGCCGTTACCGGAATAACGCCGACCGGCAGAATGTCTTTTCCGACCAGATGATTTAGAAAAGAGCTTTTTCCCGCTTTGAACTGACCGAAAACGACCATATCGATCACTTGATTCTGCGCCTGCATATCGTCAATTGCCTGAATCTGGCGATTTAATGCGGGAATGTTATGTATCGCGCAAAGCGATTTGATGTAATCGAATCCGTCCATAAATACCTAACTTTTACGCTGTTTTTATACACTACATTTTTAGGGTTTTGAGGATTTTTTGTTGAGTTGATTTTAGCGTAACGGTTTTGGACCATGTAAAATTATCTTTAGTGTTTTTCAGATAAACTTTA
>Ga0067045_1028052_pt1 | contig 44951 bp, 31 predicted proteins | sample TerdegcTABiofilm_FD_59184 | JGI IMG/M metagenome (GOLD analysis project Ga0067045, IMG submission 59184) | Combined Assembly of (Gp0054472, Gp0054536) Wastewater bioreactor microbial communities from Singapore -Terephthalate degrading...
CACGTGCGCCAGCCGATGTAGATCGCGGGCGCGGCATTGACGTGATGCTTGCACAACTTCTTGACCGTAAGTTCAACGGCGTGCTGTCTGGCAATCCCAACGAAGAACTGAAAGCTCAAGCCATTGCCTGGGTTGAATCGAGCCTGGCGGCAACGCCCGTGGAAAGCACCGGATTCCGCACTGCCGCCGTTCAGTTCCTCCTGGGGAAATTAAAGGGCGACCCGGATCAAGCCGGCCTTGCCGCCGTGTACCTGCGAGGCGAGCCTCACGCGGCAAAGGAGGTGAAGGAGATCGGCTTATATGAGAAGCTCGACAAGTCCAGTGGATTTCGTTTCCTGCGTTCGCTTTGCCAACTTCTCCAGCGGTCGAATCTCGCCGCAGGTACGGCATTGCTGTTCGACGAAGCACGACGTTCTCTCAGTTTGATGTCAAGCAAGGCTCAAAAGGTTGCTTGCGAGAATCTCCTTACCGTTATTAATCGTTGTAACAGTGGAGAACTGCCCGGCACTCTCTTTCTTTACGCGGTTATGCCGGAATTCTTCACGGACTTCGCCATAGCCTATCCAGCGTTGCAGCAACGCTGTGGTGTGGGCACAAGAATCAACTTGGAAGCGTTGCAGGGCATTAAGGAGATCGATCTTCTCGAGATGATCGGGAAAAGGATCACCGAGGTCTTTCGCATCGCATATAAAGACGCCCCGCAAGATGAGGAAACTCTTTCCAAGAATCTTAGCCTGATCGCAAGGCAGGCATTGAGAAAGTCGATGGTGGGGAGCGGAACGCGACGGCTTTTGGTAACTAGTTGGGTAAGGGCTTTGCAGCAGTTCCGCGAGAATGCACTGAAAGAGTTGACCGAAGAGGATGCCGAGTCGCTCATCAATGGGGCAAAGCAACAGTTAGAGGCTGCAGAAGCCGAACTGGTTGCTGCGGAGGGAGAATAGGCAGATGACGGCGGGCGTTGTTGGCAAACTTCGGCACCCTCAGTGGGGGCCTTGCGAATTGGTCCGCGTAGAGGCCACCGATTGGATCGTTCGGGTCGAATCGACGGGAATAGAATATCGGATTTCATCCGAACGCCGAGGGCAGTTTGAAGTCGTTAACGACGAGCCGAAACCATCAGGCGAGGAACGCACGCCTCGCGCAGCGAGACGTATCGTCGTTCGTGACAAAGCTGCGGCACGCAAGGCTCGCCGAGTCATCGAATCTCTGCGAATAGGCCTTCCTTCCCTCGACGGAAGCACACGACGACTTGCTGTCGGTTTCAGTGAAATCCAGAGATTGATCGGCAGGTTCCTTCGTGACATCAACAACGATGGGGGCGGGGCCTTGATAATAAAGGGTGCCTATGGCCAAGGCAAGACATTCGCTCTAAGCATGCTCGAAGAGATTGCCCATGAATCCGGCTTTGTCACCGTTCGGACCGAGATTGACGCCGCTGATAACCAGCTCAGCAAACCACAACACATTTATCGGAATTTCATGCGTACTCTTCGGCTGCCTGAAGAAGACGGTGAAGGTGGAGCACGGAGTCTTGTGGTAAGAGTATGCGACGTCTTGAGTCGTCAGGGCAAAAAGACAGCACACGAGCGCATGCAATGGTTAGAAGAACACATCGGCTGCTTCCCAATCTCATGGCTTCTGTCGGACCCTGCAATTCTATCTAAGCCATCGCTGTTAGGCGTCTTTGCGGGCGATCCGAATTTCCCGGTTCGACAGGCGCGTGAGCATCATGCAATTCCCCCACCGAAAAAGGGGAGGCAATGGGCGGTATTCCGCTACGGTACACAGGGCGATTTTGGCAGCTTCGTTTTATCAGGACTTGGTCGCTTAGTAAGACTCATCGGTTATCGAGGAATGCTGATCGTGTTAGATGAAATGGAGAAGTGGTTTGCTTTGGATTGGCGCGAACAAAGTCGGGCCGGCAACCTAGTTGGAGGATTGATTTGGGGGGCAACGGCTGATGAGGGGCGACGAACGTGCCATGGCATTCCTGGAAATACATCGGCTGTCCCGTGGTTCTGCAAATGCGATCATTGCGATGACCTGAAGCACAGTAACTGGTGTGGAGGCTATCCTTTTACCACCACCAGGAAAAGTTATGTCGGCGTAGCGATTGCAATGACCCCAAGGGGGCAGGATGACCCCGAATGCCTCTGGTCGAAATACGGGCCGATTCTGGTTGGGGAAGTGCCAGTGCTTACGGAAAGTGGACTCATGCGGTACTGCGAACGAATAATGCCAGTTGTTGCCGAGGCTTATGGCCTCTCTCCGCCGACCAAAGACGAACTCAAAGAAATCGTATCGGAAGCCATACGGACCTGGAGAATGCAAGGAGACATGACGACGAGGTCCGGTGTGCAATCAGCAATCGCCGCATTCGATAACTGGAGAGACTGGGCATAGGACTAGTTGTTGAACGGGATTCTTGAATGAATATCCCCGATGACCTGGACGACATGCTGAATCAGCATCGAACGCTTCAGCGTATGATGCCTCATACGTGGAATGCATTCTTCGCCGGTTTCGGCTCGCTGCGTCCGATCCAGTTGCAAGCTATGCCTCCTATCCTCCACGGCAAGAACGTGCTGGTAACGGCCCCCACAGCGGGAGGCAAAACGCAGGCGGTTCTTGCACCTATCTGTGAACGACTCACCCGGTATCGGTGGCCTGCGTTGAGCGTCTTGGTGATCACACCAACGCGAGCATTGGTGAATGATCTCTTCCACCGTCTGTCTCGTCCGTTGGATGAAATGGGAATTCGCCTGGGTCGCAAGACGGCGGATCACGCGCTGCCTGAGCAAGTTTCCGAGCAGGTTCTCATCACCACACCGGAATCCGTCGAATCGCTACTTACGTTTCGCCGCGAGTGCCTTAACAGGATTCAGGCGATAGTTCTCGACGAAATCCACCTGCTCGACGGATCGCCCCGTGGGGATCAACTTAGGTCAGTACTGAACCGACTATCCGCGTATCGTCGCCACGTTGGCGGTCCGCAGTTCGCTGGATTGCAACGAATTGCCATGTCGGCGACCGTTTCCGATCCGCAACGCCTCGCCGATGTGTACCTGGGCGAGGGTTCGTCGATTGTGGCTGTTCCGGGCCAACGGGAACTAGAGGCACGCATAATCCGTGCAGCAGGAACCGACAAAGACCGTGCGGAGGCCGCAATTTCCGCAACTTCGCATTTCGACGATGTTCACAAGATTCTGGTCTTCGTGAATAGCCGCAAACAAGTAGATACGAGTGCAGGCTATTTTCAGTGCGGCCGGTTCTCGTCGGTGTCAGTTTATGGTCATCACGGTAGCCTGTCGAAGTCTCAGCGAGAGGATACGGAAAGCCGCTTCAGGGCGGATAGTCACGCCATCTGTGTAGCAACGATGACGCTCGAAGTAGGCATCGACATCGGCGACATTGATCTCGTCATTTGCATGGACCCGCCATTGTCACTCTCCAGTTTTCTCCAAAGAATCGGTCGCGGCTGCCGCAGGCTCAATGGGCTGACTCGCGTGCTTTGCGTTGCGAGGGATCGGGCCGGGGAGTTGATGTTTGATGCATTGATTCGTCAGGCGGCAGTCGGAGTACCGGCAGCACCGACCCCACCTTTCCGCCGTTCGGTCCTTCTACAGCAGGTTCTTGCGTACTTGCGACAGGTGCCGAAGAATTGTCGTGTAATGGCTCAATTCAAGAAGGTTCTGTCTTCTACCGTGAAACCGCCAATAAGTGAGGAGTGCATTGAATCGGTTGTGTCGAGCATGGTTCAGGAAGGACTGCTCGATTGTCGGGGCGGAATATACCAACCTGGCTCGGAGGGGTGGGGCTTCATCGAAAGCAATCGAATTTACGGCAATATCCAATCGAACCCTCTCGAAATTGCTTTGGTTGATGTGAATAGCGGCAAGACTGTGGCCTCCGTAGCCGCCGTGTCAGGCGGCTCGGGGGTGCGAGTCGCCGGACGATCCTACGAATTGTTGCCGGGTGGAGCAGGAACGCAGCGACGAGTTCGAGGCGGCGGTGAACATGAAGAGTCTCCCCGGTATCATGCACGCTCATTACCGTACGCCTTTGACATCGGGGCGGCTTTGGCGAAACGATTTGGAATCGATTCAAACACGCTGGTCACGCTCCGTGTCGGCAAGAGCATCGTAATCATGACGTGGCTTGGAAGGCTTTTGAACAAGGTTCTTGCCGAGAGTATCGGGCGGCACGGAATCAACGTGGCCGATGGCTCATTTCATCTAACCGTGGAGGGCATATCGGTGGATGACGTGCTGGACCTCCTGCGGCAGGCCGTGACAGACGTTACGACGAACAATCCACTCGCAAAGATCAACCTCGAACGCTTGATTGACATCGGTCCTCACTTCAAATTGTTGTCTCCAACTGAACAGGCAAAGGCCCGTGAAGACTGGCTCGATGCCGAGTTTTTGAGAGAGTGGATTAATCAGATCGACAACGTGCGAGTCGTAAATGTCAGTTCACCTGATGGAATAGACCTGCTCGCTTTGATTTAGAACGAAATGGGAGTCAGCCGCAGGCTGCGTACAGTGACGGCGGATCGATGAAGAGTGCTGTTCGGGGGACGCAGGCTGTGCCGGCTCCATTGGTGCTGGAGTCGGCTGATCGCCGGGAGAAGGATGCTGCATTTCCAACACTTCGCTCGCTTCGGAGACTTGCCTCCAAGTCTGCACCACTTCTTCAACCGCCCGTTGAACTGCCCGGATGCAAGCACTGATCTGATCGACTTGCTCGCGTGTCAGGGTGATTGACGACTTCGCCGTTACCGGCTTGCTCCCGACCATGTCGGTGCCATGGCACGCCAGACTTTTCGTCGACTCGGTTGTCATGCTCGTCACCTTTCCTCATCTGATGTCGAGAATCTCGCCGTCGTTCAGCACGCGGACGTTCGGGAAGTGCTGATGGAACTGATCCGGCTCGAACGTGTGGATCGGGACGACCGTTTTCGGTCCGATGGCGTTGACGAACTCGATAATGTCGTCGATGTAGATGTGTCCGCTGGCGTGGGCAGGAATGAAATCTCCATTGACAGTTGCCAGGTGCTGCTGCAGTTTTCTCCAGTCGGCTCGTTCCAGATAGCCTTTCCAATACGAGTAGAGACACCGTGACTGGCTGGGGAGTTCACCGTTGAAGTCCAGTTCCAGCATTGACGGTCGAAAGACCATCAGCTGCTTTTCCGGCTCTGCCCGGATGTCATCCAGCGTGATCTGGTTGTCTGCGAAGCAATCCTGGAGAGATGTGATGCCCCGGTTCACGAAGTGGCGGTTGAAGTACACCCGGACGCCCGCGTTTCGGTTTGGCGTCGGAATGGCGGCTTCTCCCGACACCAGGTGCATTACAAAGGCGGCATAGGCATCGGTGACGAAGACTCGCCCCGTTCGCCGAGCCGAACGGTAATAAGTGACAAGCCGGTCAACATCTAATGGTGAGAAGCACGCCAGTACGAGTGCGGGAGCCGAACTGACAAGCTCCACGATCTCCTCTTCGAGTTCGTATTCGGTCTTTCCCTTTGTGCGATTCCCACCAAAGTGCGTCCCTTCCATCAATAGCACGTCTATCTGCTGGGTCCCAACATCGCGAATCAAGTCTCTCATCATCCCCGGTTTTCTTCCGTGTCGGCGGATGTCTCCGGAGTAAAGGATTCTCTTGCCATCGGCTTCGACCAGAAACGCCAGGCTGCCAAAGCTGGAATGATCCACTACGTAGGGCGTGCTCCGAAAGTCTCCGACCTCGAACGGCTGTCGGCTGCGGACTTCTCGAAATCGCTCTCGGGCGAGTTCCTTTTGCTGGCCGAACACGGCTCCCGCCAGCATCATCTTGCTCGTTCCGGAACTGGCGTAGATGGGAATATCCGGCTGCGTCAAGTGCAACAGTCCGGAATGATCTAGGTGGCTGTGCGACAAGATAATGGCATCGACCTTTTGGCCGTCCGTGAACAGGCCGGGAACTTTGGGAGCGGTTCCGTCGGCGATCAGTTCCTCGGTGGGCTTACCTCGAATGGATCGCTGGTCGAACGGTTCTCTTGCGGCATCAACCAGTGGCAACCCAGCATCCAGGATAATCCGCGTGGAATCCGTGGCGAGCTCGATGCAGGAGCCTCCAATTTCGTGAGTGCCACGATGAACAGTGAGCCGCATCATCTGTGTCTGCCGTTTCTATTCGATGAATCTGGATTCCTGATCTCGTGCAGGCTTCGTGAGAGTGCTCGATTGAGCTGATCCGTTGCATCGGCGGGATTCTTTCAAGCGAGTCTTTGCGGATTCACGTATTTGGCGAGCCTGATTGCAGCAGCCCAGCTTTCGATCGTCCGCGTCATTCCCCGCTTTCCGAACACCGGGATCACAATGAGGTGAATTGGCTCTCCATCGATGGCGTCGAATTCGATTCCTTCCGGGATCAGAAAAGCCCACCAGTCAATGTCCCGTTCCCGCGTTGAAAATTCGTCTTGCCCTTGAAATTCGTGCCCGAGTCCAACTCCGTGACTGCCCGTACCAGCCAATTCCTCTCGACGAACCGGACGCAGCGTCCAGTCGGCAAACACGTCCGATCGGCGATAATGGCCGGTGATGTGTCGCATGATCTTGATCAGGAGTGTCAACCTTCCGTTCGGCAACTCCAACGAAGTGGTCGTCGCCCATGGCCATGAACGCTTGTCGCCTTCAACCCGCCGTCGAATGGCTTCGATGTCCGCCAAACTCGGTGCCGTCATCTGACTGACAAGAACGACGTGGTCCGACTGGAAATGTTCGATCTCAAGCGAATCGCTTCTATCACCGACTGCTCCAAACGCAGCGGCTGCCCACAGACCGGCTCCGGCCCCGGCAGTCAGTTGAAGAAATGTGCGACGGTCCATGATAGCCTCTCAATCCGCCAAGAGACCGATGATGAGGAACAGGGCCGTCACGCCGAACATCGCCAGAATGCCCTACGTGTAGCCCCAGTCAGGAAGTTGTGGACATCCTGTCCGCCACGATATAGTTAGCCCCGTGCCATCTCTTCCCAGATGTTGAAATCCCGCGATCCCTACGTCGGCTGTTCGTTCAGCCTGGCAAGATCATCCGCGTTGTTGTCATTCCAAGCGGCCATCATTCTTCTTCACCTTTCGTTTAGACTTTCTCAGGTGAAGCGGCCTGATCGACGTTGTGATCCTTTTAGGTTGATTTCGATGGCGTGACGGTGCTGGTCGATGGCGAGTTCCCGCAGTTCCGGCGGTTGAATCACCTGGACGCGCCCTGCCCAACCGAGTACCCAGCGCACGATCTCGTTCAGCCCGTCCACGCGAAATGTGAGCGTGGCAGTTCCGTCCTTGTGGCGTTTCACCTTCTGCGTGTGATGCCATTGGGTCTCGGTGACGACTTGGGCGGCATCGGCCGTAAACAACAACTCGACCTCGTAGGTCTGCTCGCCCCGGAAGACTGCCCAGGCATCCCCGAAGTAATCCTTCAGGTCGAAGTCGCCTGGAATCTGGGCCGGCACGTTGAGCATCCGCAGCGATTTGAACCGGGCTGCCCGGTACGTTTGGGGCTGGTCGCCATCGAGCGGTTTGCCGATGAGATACCACGCGGACTTGATGAGGCAGATTCGGTATGGATGCAGCGTGAGTTTGACCGGCTTTGGTTCGTAGGGACTGACGTAGTTTCCGGTGACCTGCTGGCGTTTCAGCAGTGCCCACTGAATCGTCCGAATGACCTCCCGGTGTTTCGAGTGGTCGGCCAATTTCAGGTCGAGCACTTCGGTGAACCGCGTGGCCTCGATCAACAGCGATTCGATCTCGTCGCGTGAAGCCGCCAGCTTGTGACTCGTCGGCCTTGCGCCCGCGTTGATGTCCAGCCCCGGTGCCTGGGTTGCGGCGGTGGCCGTCGCCAGTCCGATAACTTCATCGTCGGTGAGGTTGATAACTGGAAAGGTGTAGTCGGGACGAAGGCGATAACATATGTGCTTTTTATCGTTCCACCAGGGAACGCCAGCCAGTTCCAAGACATCCATGTAACGCTGTACTGTCCGCGTCGATACTTCGAGTTCTTCGGCGATCGACTCGGCGTTCCACCGTCCCCGGCTCTGCAGGAGCTGCAGCACACGCAGGATGCGGGCAAGCCGGTCCGCCTGCCTGAGCCTTCGCTCGGCATCCGATTTCTTGCTCAGTACCTGTTTCGACTTCTTCGCCATGTTTACAGTCACTCAAAAAAACGGCTGCCGGAGGTCATCGGAAGACCTGTCGGCGGAATCGTTCCGCCCCCAGTCCATCGTTGAGCAGGTCCGGCAGCCACCGCCGGCGCTTGATGGCTCGCAAAGCCTGCACCATGTGGCCGGTGATGACGTCTTCGGATGTGCTTCTCACCAGCAGCGGACAGCGGAGCTTTCCCTGCTTGGCCGGTTCACAGAACGTGCCGGCTTTTGCGTGGAGTTCGGTGAGCATGACACCGCTCCGATCATCAAACCTTCCAGAATCGGCGGTTTTTCTCGCTCCCGTTGCGGTCGTCCCCACTCCAGGCACGGTCGGCGGAACGGACACGTCGAACAGTTCAGCGGCGACTCGACGGGATAGAAGACATAGTCTTGCACGGCCCGCTCGACGGTCTCGATGATGTCTCCCAGCCGTCCCAGGTCTTCCTCGGTGCGAAACGCATCCAGTCGTTGGACCTTCGGCGTCTTCGTTTTCACCGGCACGGTGTACTCGACTTCCGCCGGACGGTCGTATTTGGTCTCGGAGTCCTTCGTTATGAGAACATCGCCGACCTGCAATGAGAAGTGTCGGATGTCGCTGTCCGATGCGGTACTTTCCATAAAGTCCAAGCCGGCATGGATGTATGGGTTCTTCCACACGTCCATATAATTGCACAGCTTCACAGGACGCTGCCCGGGGACGGACTTCTTGTCCACACTGCTGAACCGGACGTCTGCGACTTCATCGAGACGACGAGGATGCCAACCCATTGGTAATGTTCCATTAGACGCCATAGCCGAGTTCCTCCAGAAGCTGGTTCATCTTCTGCTCGGCCGCGTCCCGCTTCTTTTCGAGCTCGCGGAGCTTCTTCAGTTCCTCCGTCACGTCCAGTTGCGGTGGAGGATCGGTCGGATCGACATACCGGCTGAGGTTCAGATTGAAATCGTATTCCTTTGCGATCTCTTCCAACGGCACGACGGCGGCGAACTTCTCCAAGGATGTTCGGCCGCCGGGATGTTCGGCGGTGAACCACTCGCAGACGGCTTGCCGGGCTTGTTCGATCTCTTCGGCTTCAGCGTCGAACTTCCGGTTCACTTCATCTCGAATGTCATCGCTGGGTGCCCGTTTAAGTTGCCGGCTTCGGTGCATCTCCACGGCCTTCGACCAGAGCGAAGCCAGTTCCTCGATGCAGGTGGGAACCCGATCGGCGTCCGCCCAGGCGTCGTACACGGCTACGATCCGGAGGATGTCCTGCAGTCGCAGAGAGTTCCGGTTCTTCCCTTCGTGATAGAAGCCTTCCGGTGAGGCGTCGATGAACAGGATCTTGCCCTTCCTTTCGTCTGGCTTGGCTTTGTTCAAGATGAGGATGGAGGCGGGGATACCGGTGCCGTAGAACAGTTTCTCCGGCAGTCCGATGACCGCCTCGAAGAGGTCTTCCTCCAGCAGGGCCTGGCGGACCTTGCCTTCGGCTCCACCCCGGAACAGGACGCCGTGCGGCATGACCACTCCCACCATGCCGTGATCGTTGCAAACTTCCACCATATGCTGCAGGAACGCCGTGTCTCCTTTGGTTGTGGGCGGAACTCCCCGGCGGAATCGGCGGTAGGGATCGTTCTCGTACCGGGCTTTGACTTGCTTGGAATCGACTTTGCCCGTGGCCGGATCGGCTTCGATGCCGTGCCACTCTTTCAGGCTGAAGGGCGGATTGGCGATAATCCGGTCGAACACTTGAAGCGTGCCCCCTTCCACGAAGCGCGGGTTGGTGATCGTGTCGCCGTTGCGAATGTCCCCGTCCGGGAAATTGTGCAGCAGCATGTTGAGCTTGCCGATGGCCCAGGTGCTGTAGTTTTTCTCCTGGCCGGTGAGCGTGATGTTGCGGGGGTTGCCGCCGTGATCGTCCACGTAGCGACCGCAGCCGATGAGCATGCCTCGGGAGCCGCAGGTGGGATCGTGAATCCGCATTTTTTCCTGGGGCTTGATGAGTTCGACGATCGTGCGAACCACGGTCGGCGGTGTGCGGAACTCACCGCCTTTCTTGCCGGCTCCTTCCGCGAACCGGTCGATGAGGTACTCGTAACTTTCACCCAGGATGTCGGGGTCAATCAGGTTCCGGTTGCCCAACGGGACGTTGCTGAAGTGGATCAAAAGCCTCTGCATAAAGGCGTCGAGTGACTTTGGATCACCTCCGAACCGACGTTCGTCGTTGAAGCGGACGGTCGTGAGAATCCCCTCGAAGTATCGTTCGTTCTGTTCTTCGACGGCTTCCATCGCCTTGTCGATGGCCTCGGCCCGGTTCTCGGGGACTTTCAGCAGTTCAGACCAGCGGGCGGCTTTAGGGAAGTAGTAATTCCCCTCGCCGTATTCGTCCGGGGCATCCGCCGCGGCTTCCGCCTGCTGTTGGGTCTTCTACTTGTCGAGATAGAACTAAATGATCTCTTCGCGGCGTTCCTCGAAAACGTCGCTGAGCCGTTTCAGGAACAACAGGCTGAGGATGTGGTTTTTTAAGTCGGCGGCGTCGGTGGTTCCCCGGAGTATGTCGGCTGCTCCCCAGAGCATCCGGTCCAGTTCCTCGCGGGTGACGATGCGGTTCTTGCTGTTGTTTTTTTGAGCCATCATGTTGTCCTTGATTCCAGGAGTTGCCCGACTACGAGTTGCCGGGCGATTCGTCTGCGGTCCTCGGCGGCTTGGATTGCGTTCATGTAGGCTTCATCGGCGGCTTCCAGGAGGGCGACCATCCTTCGCTGTGTTTCCGCCGGTGGCACAGGGATGACGAGTTCGCTGAGGCCGCTGACGGTGGCGTTCATTTGCAGGGTAGCCGACTGCGAGATGGAAGCCGGCTGGGCAAGGCCCTCAGGATGAGTGAACCACGCGATAAGGAGCCGAGGTTCCAGTTTTGGTAAGCACCGGATTCCAATCACCGTGGCATTGATGATAGTTCCATCAAGTTCCGGAGGGACAACCGCCGTGCTCAGGCTGGTGCTCCTTGCTGACAACAGTACGTCGCCCGATTTCACGCGGTATTTCTCCACATCCCGACCGTCGAAGTCGTACGATTCGAGTTCGCCGGCATTGATGCCAGTGTCGGTGAGTGATCGCACGGTGAGCACGTCGATGGGTGGCAGCGTCGTTGCCGGTACCCACAGCAGTTCGAGCGGCGCCGGTCGTTACGGTGTCTCCGTCAGCGAAAACGGCAGATGGATCTCCATCACGGAGGATGATTCGGGCGTCACGGTCACGACCCTGGAAGCGGTCCGCGGGAAGCAAGAGAAGACCGTAGTCCAGGCCGTCAACGCGCAGGAACTGGAGCAGAAGGATCCCGCGGCCTATCGCCTGTATCTGCAGCACGTGGGCGGAGCTGCGGATGCACCTGGCCAAGGCCAGAATCGTGCGTCCGAAGCGCTCGGCGCGCAACTTCGAAAGCAACTGAAAGACAACGCGGGCAATCCGCAGATGCGAGAACTGATGGAGAAGATGCTTCGTAAACTGGACGAAGACAACTGATTTTCTGTGATGATTTCCGCTCAGCGGCAACTTCGTCTTGGGCGGCGCCGACTCCGGCTTGCCGATCACGGCCTTACCGCATTCTCGTTCAACCGGTTAATTCCTTTCGAGCAAGGAGTGGAATCATGCAGAGCGCCTGGACCAAACTCAGGCTTGGATTGTGCCTGTCGACCGCCGTGGCCATATCAGCAACCGGGATGGCAGCCGACTCCTGGTCCAGCCAGCAGGACAGCGTGGGCAGCGAGGCACGCAGTAGTTCCCATGGCTATGCCAGCCGCAGCATCTCGCTTAACGAGAACGGTAGGCAAATTTCGATTACGGAAGCCAGTTCCGGCATCACCGTCACGACGAACGAAACCGCCGATGGGAGGCAGAAGAAGGCGGAGGTGAAGGCGGCCAATGCGAGGGAACTGAAGGCAAAGGACGCTGAGGCCTTTCGTCTATACGAGCGCCACCTGGGCGACACGAAGGGCGGGGCGAGTCTCGGGAGCTCCGCATTCGGTTCGGCCGACGCCAACAGTTCGGCGGGTGGGACAAGCCGCAGCGTCTCGTTCAGCAAAAATGGGAAGTCCGTCTCCATTACCGAGAGCACTGACTCTGGTATTACCGTCACCATGGTTGAGACGGTCAACGGGAAGGAAAGGAAGACCGTCGTGAAGGCAACCAACGCCCGAGAACTGAAGCAGAAAAAACCAGAAGCCTATCGGCTGTACGAAAGCCACCTCGGCCAAGCCCAGGGCCGGGCCGGCGCACGCGGCAACACCGACGCGCGAGAGTTGCTCCGTAACCAACTCCGCAAAGAGATCAAAGACAACGCGGAAAATCCGCAGATGAAAGCATTGCTCGAGAAGATGCTTGGCAAGTTGGACGAGTTGCCAGTCGAAAAAGACGAAGCCCAGAGAGACGACTGATCGTATTCGCCGCTCGCTCCAAATGGACCGATGACCAGGTGGGGAACCTGACGTTGGTCCATGCACCGGGCAACGTGCGTGAACGCATCCACCGACCTTCGCCGCGAATGCCTCTACACGCACATGGACAGGGTGTCGTAGCCGCTACTACCTCGAAGGCAAAGCGAAGAGGGAGTCATTGTCCGTGCAGACGAACCGGAGATGCGCCAATTCGACGATCTGCGCACACGAGTAGTGCAGCATGCCGCAGAGAATTCGTCGCTCACGCGGCCGGGCGAACGTGGATTGACCGGGAGGTGACAACAACAGTGCGCGTCGATCTTTAGGATCATCGGATCGAAGGCGTTTCGAGGAAGGCTCGGTACTTTGGACCGCCCACGGAATTCTGAGACTTCTTTGGCGTCCTCGTGGCTGTCTCCACTTAGTCGCGTTTCGCAACGCAATCCGTCTCGATTCAACCAAGGCCCGGCAGGACAACCTGGCGGGCCGTGCTTGTTTGGTACTCCTCGTCTAGAGGGACGGCGGGATTTGCGTTGACTATAGCGTGATTTGCGACCGCGGGTTGATTCGCGGCGGCGAAATCGCGGGACTCACCGCTCCCCCCAACAAGCCCCAAAATGCTCGAGCCGGCCCGGCAGCCTTCAAGTGGCGCGATGCACCCCAATGGATTCCCGCGCTGGTCGTCGGGTAGAAGTAAGCAAATACGAAGTTATTGGTTCTCACACGGAACCAAAAACTTCTGTTACGTCGGCCGACAGCGCTACGTACTGTCTTGCAGGGGAGTCTGATGGATGTCAACGACGTCCCGCTCCTTCTTGGAATGCTCGGCAAGCGGCGCTTATTCGTGCCGCAGTGTGTGGGTACGTGTCGTCGCTTGGAATAAACCAAGCGGCCATGTATTGGCCCGGATCTTGTAAAAGCACAGCAGAACCCCGCGTGGTCATGGTGTTCGCAGTATGGCCGGCCTTTAGCGCTTTTTGTCATGTGGCTAATGCTCACCGCTCATTTTGTCATTGCAAAGCGGATGCGAGTCATAGTCATGCTAAGAATCGGCTGAAATATCTTGAGGGTATGTTTCGAGAGTAGCTTGAATTGAGGAGTCGGCAGCATACTATCCAACAAGACGTCGGGATCCCCTGCCCAACCCATTGCCAATTGGTATAATGGCCTTCCGCTGGGAGCAACGGGATAGTGGTTTCGGAGAATGGGGTAATCCTCCATGCGGCGAGCACGGCACAAGCCAATCGCAGGCTGTGGCGGGAATGGGCTGCGGCCGGCTGCGACGCGGTGTCCGATCCCGCGCGTCCGGACGCGTTCCTTTCGGTGCTGAAGCCAATCACGCTCGGGGCGGAGCCGATGACAGGGAGTATTGAGATGCCTACCACCGTTGTGAGTTTCTTGGGTACGGGCCAAAAGGTGACTCCGAGCGACCCGCGTTCGGGATACCGGACCACAACGTACCGTTTTACTTCGGCTGACGGGAAGGAATTCCTCCATCAAACATCCCTGTTTGGGACGGCCTTAATCCGTTTTCTTCGGCAAATGGGTACGGAGATTGATCGCTGGATCGTGCTGGGGACGTCCGCATCGCTTTGGTCGGAATTGAATCAAATCTTGCCCGATCCCGGCGACGTGCTCGAGGAGTATTGCAACATCGACGACCGTGTTGCGGCCCGAGACGTGGACGAAAACGCGCTTTTGGACTGGCAAAGAACGCTCAATGCGCGGGCGGCCCCGCTTGAGCTGCGATTGTACCGTACCGGAGACGCATTGGACGTGCAGTCGCAACAGCAAATCGTCCGAGCTTTGTTCGAGAACATCGAGCCCGGCAACAAGGTCGTTTTCGACGTCACCCACGGATTCCGCCATCAACCGATCATTGCCGGTTTTGTCATTTCCCTGATGCGTTGGACGCACCGCATTGAGCACGTGTCATTCTTCTCCGGCGTGTTCGAGGCGCGGCAAGGTGATGTGACACCGGTCCTCGAATTGCCCATCTGCCAGGAACTCGTCGAGGCGACGGAGGCGGCGGCTGTTCTTGATAGTACCGGCAACTACGAACCGATGGCGCGATGTTTGGGACTTGATGCCGCGTCGGCGTGGTTTCTGGAAAATACGAATCAACTCGCCGCTGCCCGTGCGGCAGTGCAACGACTGCGCAAGCAGGCGGTCGCCGGGGCGGACGTCGTCCGCGCGGAACTCGCCGCGCTGCTCTCCGATCGCCTGCGATGGGCCGAGCAGGGTTCTTTCGCCGAGCGGGTTTGCCAATCCGCACGCACAGCGATCGATCGCGGCGACTATTTACGGTCCGTGGTCTTGGCTTATGAAGCGCTGCTGATTCGGGCAGGGCAGCTTCTCTTTCCCGCTCTCGATCCCCTTGCGTTCGAAACGCGAGAGCGGGCCGGCGATGAGTTGTTCAAGCGGCTTGTCGGTGAGGACAAGGACTTGCTGAAGGACCTCCAGCATACGCGGAACGCGTGCGCCCATGGAAGCCGCTCCGAAAGGAGTCGTGTGCAACAAATCTTAGGGGATCCCGTGCTGTTCAAAGGCCTGATCAAGAAGGCCCTGAAGCTCTTCGATCGGCTGCCGGGATTGCTGGGTATTTGTAAGTAGCCGTCGGCCGCAACGGGATGATGCGCCATGATTCTGCTCAACTTCGGCCATCCGCTGACCGATGCCCATCTGGCCCGGATTCGGGAAATCTCGGGTCGGGACGTCGAACGCGTGATCGCGGTGCCGACGCACTTCGACCATGCCCGGCCGTTCGAGGAGCAAATCCATGAACTTCTGGCTCACGTCCCGTTGACGCCCGAACAATGGCAAACCGCCCCCTTACTCATCAATCCTCCTAGTTTGGCCCCGATCGCGGCGGCCTTGCTGGCCGAGATTCACGGCCGTTGCGGTTTTTTTCCGACGATTTTGCGGCTGCGTCCGATCGCGAACTCCGTCCCGCCGCAGTTTGAAGTCGCGGAGCTTTTGAACTTGCAAGCAGTCCGAGACTCCGCTCGGGCTCGCAGAACCTCCGCCCCGTAACCCCCTTGCTCATGATGGAACGACGGCACTGGGGACGGACGCGTCAGCAAGAGTTTTCCTTCTCGAGAGTGTTTCGAAATATCGAAACCAAGCCGTTAATGCGTCCTCGCCCGCGGTGATTGGCGCTTGGTGCGGTCGAGTTTTGCGGTGCGACGGCCCGGCACACGTGTATAACATAGTCGTCGCGAAGTCGTCGCGCGTTACTCCCGGAGTGAAGGCCGGGCATGACGCGGAGAAAGCGTGCCGAGGTCGCGCAATCGGGCGCAAACGGCGGTGCAAAATAGTCGATACGGCTTGCCGAGACCGGCTTCCCGCGTCATGCGACGTCTTCAAATGCGATCAAGGGACCGTGCCGCGCAGCTCCTTCACGGAATAGATCGAAAGCCTTTCCGAAAAGGGTTTGGGCTTGCGGAGGTTGGGGTCGAGGGTGTGCTGAAGATAGACGATCCGGGCATCCGCCGGCGCCACGTAGGCCCAAGCAAGACTCATCAGTTTGGTACCGGGAGTCACGTCGATTACCAGCGAGTCGCCGTCCTCCGGCCGCAGCGCCATGCTCTCCAAGCATTCGCGAAACTGTCGCATGAGGCCGCTCAAGTCTTCGTCGTTAATCCCCGCCAGTATTGTATTAAAGCCTTTCTCCCGCAGCAGCTCCTGGGCCTTGCGAGCGAATTCTTCGAATCTCCCGTTATTGGCGCCGCTCGTAAACAGGATGAGGGACGAGTGAGGTTGAAAGATGAGATGCGTGAGGTAGGCCAGTTCCGGACTGTCGCTGGCGATCGTGATAAGGCGTTTGCAGGTCAACTGCTCGGGTTGGGTCTTTTGGCGGAGGGATTCGGCGATGTCTTCCGCCAAACAGTCGAGGTAGTAACGTCGTCTTTCGTCGGGATCGTCGATTCGCAAGTAGCTCTTGGCGCGGTCCTCCTGCGGGTCGTGACGGCCCGCTCGAACTCCAAGCACCGAGAGATACCTTCGCATCGCGAGCCGGGGCTTCGGCTTGGCTTCGGCGAGAGATTCGATGTTAACTGGGACCGGGAGGGATGGGACGACGCGCTCGGCCTCAGCGGTTTGTTCCTGTGGCAGGAAGAAGTGGGCGGCACCGAATTCGGCGGCCAGTCTCAATTTGGGCTCGATGCCCTCCACGGAGACGATGCCGGCCGCGGCGGACCAAGCGCCGGTCGCCCAAACATCGGGGCGGGGCCTAACCTCGCCGGCGGCCAATAAGAGGCCTCCCGCCAGCGGTACCCAGGCGGAACGGTAGTCGCCTTCCAGAAGCTCGGCCGGGGCGCCGTCGAACAGGCTGTCTTCGGCCGGATGAAGCTGCCATCCGTCTTTCGGCGAGATCTCGCCGGAAATAAGCAGAGCTTCCACAACCTTGTCGGCAATTTCCCGAAGGTTCTCGGGAAGTTCGGCGTTCGCGGGGGGCCCGCCCTTTCTCCATCGCAAAGGCAAGACCACGGCGGGGCGGAGCGCGGCGTACTGATCGGTTTTGCGAACGGCCGCCGCCCAACACGCGCCGAGACCGGTGGGAAGTGGAGGCAGTTGCCAGGCCCTCATTTGATCGCTTGTGAGGCCGGAGCGGATTCCCTCTTCCCATGCCTTTTCCAGGACCTCACGCCTGAGCATCCAGGGCGCAGACCGGCCGAGGCGAACCGCCAGTTCGAAAGCATCCGCAGGTGAGAGTTCTTCCGGCGAGCGGCTGATGAGGCGAGCCAGAGACGCCGTCAATGCCCCGTTGCGGCCCATTCATTCGCCTCCGATCGGTGGCAATTCTTCCCACGGCACATCGTTGACGCGGAGCGGCAAGTCGTCCGCCGCTTTCGCGGCGGCGCGTAGGGCGTCCAAGGAAATCTCCATACGTGCATCCGGGCCCAGTCGGCCGGTGTTTCCGGCACAGTCCACGGCGGCGCCGGCCAGCTCATCGGCAATCTCGGAACTTTCCGCGCGGCGAATGGTCAATTGGACCTTTTGACCGACGACCGGTGCTCGGGCATACGGGAGCTGGGCCGTATAACGGCCATCGGGAGATCGCCACCGAAGCAGAATGACAGGGGCTGACGGGGCCGGTGCATCGGCAGCCAAGGCGATGGGCCGGAGGTCGCGTATGACGAGGGCCGCCCGACTCGCGCGTTCCGCCGAGATGGTCGGCCGGGCGAATCGCGCTAGGTCCTGCTGCAAGGATTGTTGGCAGGCGCGATCGACCTCCTCTAGGGTCCCGTCCAGCCAGTAGGGCGGCATGGACGCGTACGGCTCGACCAGGAGCTGCCGCCAGTTTTCAATGAGCTCCGTGCCGACGAGCGTAGAAAGGATGGATAGAGGTTCTTCCTGGCGCATCTTGTCGTCGACATCGTCGATTGCACGCTCCAACGCCTCCATCCGTCCGTTGAGCAGCCCTGCTTGAGGGTCGTCGCTACACATGGCCTCCAAGGCGGCGTCGGTTAAAGCGATCGGCGCGACCCAAAGCTCCATCCGGCGTCCAAGAATATCAGCACAAAGGGTATCAGCTTCAATGCCGAGAGGAGTCGCATCCCACCGGGACGGAAATAATTCCAGATCCGATGCAAGTCGGCGGGCCGATCGTGTGAGCGATTCCGCAGCACCGATGGCCTCGCGTGTCGGCAGGACGCCGGCATCCTCGCCGGGGTCTATGCCGAAAACAGTACAATAGCCCAAGGCGACGGCGAGCCGGGCCGCGGCGTCCTCCGCCGCTTCATCCGGCACGGAATCAAACTTCTCTAACGCGGGATCAGCGAGCGCCTCATGCAGCTCTTGAAGATACCCTAGTACGTCTTCTCGGTTACGGCTTGGCATGGCAGGTTATCCCCGAAAGGAATTCCTTGTATCGCAACGGGAGGTTCCAGGCGTCGTTGGCGTCGGTGTCGTGTCGGTCTCCCTAGTTCTGCTGTTCGTATTCCTCATCCCAGCTAAATCGAGCCTTCTTGACGCGGCGTCTGCGAGGCGAGGGCGTGTCTGTCGAAGGTTCCGCAGCCGGCCACGACGACAGCCGCCCACGCCATGGGGCGCCATGCAGCTCTTCGCAAAAACCCCAATTAAAGGGGGTGATGAACCGCAGGCTCCGGATTCCTTGCACGAAAGATTCCTTCTTGACGACAGCGATTTCCTGGTTGGTATCGGGTAGCAGGCACTGCGGCGGACTCCCTTGGATCGGGACGTACATTCGGACCAATTGCCGAACCGTGATTTGCCACCGCAGCCTTCTTCTTTTCTCTACGGCGGCGGCGCGAAAGAAATAACAAGTAACCCATTTTGCCCGCGAATTGCTGCCCCGCAGCACCGCCAACGCCCCGCTCGGCAGGACCAGCAACCATTGCAGCCCCTTGCTTGCCTTGCCGTGCTGACGCAGAAGGAGGACCAATGGTCGTCGCAGCGACTCGGCCGTTTGCTCCCGAAGGAGGTGGAGAACCTGGCTGACGATCGCCGGCGCCGCGGGACCCCGGCCTTGGGTCGCACGCAGTTGTGTCACGACGTCGGGGCCGAACTCCTCTTGCCACGGCTCCTCGCGGCTCGTCCAGTGCTTGACGCAGTGGTCCCAAGCCCATTCGGCAAAAACCACCTCCAGCGTCCGATCCGGGTTTTCCGGCCGGGGATCCGGCAGGTCCGGCCAATGCTGTAGATTGCCCATGGAAACCCTCTTGGGAATAGTTACGCGGTGTTTCTTTCGAAATCACGCCCTTTCATCGGCCCTCTTGGCCAGCCAGCCCAGGCTTCGGAACTTCTTATTGAATCGCGACAACCGCATCCGCAGTGATTGCTCGCTGACGTCGAGCAGTTCGGCCAACCGTTCCAGTCGTTCGCCGGGCTCGTCGTACTGCTCCATCTCGATGGGAGGAAAATCGTCCGGTAGCGCGGCTTGCCGGAGCCACTCTTTCCACCGCACGGACGGCACGTTCTTCCAAACGTTCAAAACGGTTAGCCCGATCACGCGAGCCGACGCGGTATGGTCCTCTTCCAATTGAGTTAAATCTGCTTCCGAGAATGGTCGGCCGAGGTCCGGAAGGTCCTCATAGGGACGGTGTTTCGTGCCGCGGACCGTTTGAGGGGCCTGTTCAATGAACTCGTCGAGCGTTTCATGCGACCGTTTGCGCCGCTGCTTCCGATATTCATCAATCATCCAGTTCCGCAGTATGAAGAACGCCCAGGGGCGAAAGGGTTTTCCCTCTTCGTAGCGAACGAGTCGTTCGAATAGGATACTTGGGGCCTCGTCACGGAGATGGCCGGTGTATTTGGAACGGATGCCTAGTTTTTCGGCGGCATAGCCGGCTAGAATCCGGATCTCGACTTCCAGACGGCGCCAGGCCTCGTTTCGCTCATCGGCATTGCCGTTCTTGGCAAGGCTCGCCAGACGGTTAATCTCCTCTTCGCTCATGGGGTTGACCCTGTCACCCATCTCGAGGTTCCTTTCGACTGGACGTCCGCAGGGGGGATTCTCTCCCACTATTGTGGTCAACCGGCCTCGTTCCCGCAATCCTGCAATGGAACCTCCCTATCAACCCCAGGACGGACCGCAAAGCTCTCCGACTTGGTATGCCGCGGCCAAGGTTTCCACCCCTCGGAACGCTATCCCGGCGTATGCCGCGATACAGCGACCCCACGCTTTGAAACAGGTTGGTCGACTGGAATCGTTCGGGCCCTGTGGGGCAAGACGGTCGGGACAAGAAGCATGCCCAAGCGCGAAAGGGAGACGGCGTGGCCGATGCGCCGGACTAAAGCCGGACTAACCCTTTCTCTCAAAAGGCACCGGTTACCTTACAAGGCACCGGGTTAGCGTGAGGCTCCGCACCATTCGTGCCAAGCCCCGCGAGCGGTCGGCAGAACGACCACAATTGGGGAACCGCGGATTGCAAGAATCAGACTAGTTCAGACTAGTACTGAACGTACCGATTGAAAGGCAGCGGAGAGGACAGGATTCGAACCTGCGAGGGGTGGAACACCCCTACGGATTTAGCAAACCCGCGCCTTAGACCACTCGGCCACCTCTCCCGATGGGCAAATGCCCGCAAATGCCCTTCGTATACTCTAGCAAGCGAAAGGCGTCCCGGCAATGCCGGGGCAAGGGAGGGTATCGGCCCACGTCGGCATGGCTCGATATCCGGCCGGATTGACTCCGCCGAAATCCCTGGCTCCGCCGCGGAGGATGGCGGACTCGGCCGACGGGGCTTGCAAGCTCGACGCCTCCACTCATCGGCTTGTGCGATTCGCAATGGCATGGCCTGCCGTCCCGCCCGGTTCGACTCGTCCCGTCCAGCCAGGCGAATCCTTCCGACGACCTACCGGCACATTCCCTCGCGTTGATCGTCCATGTTGATCGGTTCGCGGTTTGCTTATCTCTGCGGTGGAGCGAACCGCAGGGGCCTTCCCCATTTTCCGCGATGGCAGTCCTCGGTTTGTCGAGGGACTGCGATGTTCGGACGCGGTGAGATCGCACCACATCGCGGCTTGGGAAATCATGACTTTGGCAATTCTGACTGGTAGATTTAGTGCCAATCGGAGGCGTGTTATCCCGAAAAAGGGCCGCTGCCGGATTCGGTCGACAGATCGCAGGGTATTAAAAACAGAGAATTCCGCCCCAAAGGCCTTGTGGGGATTTAAGAGAAAGGGGTAAGATTTCGGGGTTGTGCTCGATTCGTTGTTCCTTCAATCCGCGTATGACCGTTGTATGGTCGGTTGGCCGGGAATCTCAGTGTACCCTGGTTTTCGCTGAGGCGGACGGAATGCCATGATACCGATCCTGAAAAAGGAGCAGAGGGCCCCCAACATCTTTGAATTGGTGGTGCTAAACCCGAGGTTGGCACGGAAGGCTCAGCCGGGCCATTTCGTCATCGTGATGGCCGATCCCGCAGGCGAGCGCATACCGCTGACGATAGCCGACTTCGATCGCGATGCCGGTACGATCACCATGGTCGTGATGGCGGTGGGAACGTCAACTCGTAGGCTTGTGGGCTTGAATCCCGGCGACTGCCTGGAAGCCATGATCGGCCCGCTCGGTCAGCCGAGTGAAATCAGGAATTTCGGAACGGTCGTGTTGGTGGCGGGAGGGGTGGGGGCGGCTCCGATTTATCCCATCGCCCGGGCGCTTCGCGAGGCGGGCAACCACGTGGTGGTCATTCACGGCGCGCGGTCCGCGAATCTCTTGTTCTGGCAGGACCGCTTGGCCGCCGTAAGCCACGAATACTTGGTTACGACGGACGACGGTACGAGCGGAGAAAAGGCCGTGGTGACCGAGCCGCTCCGCCGCTTGCTGGAAAGCGGCGGCGACCGGATCGGCTGCGTTTATGCCATCGGTCCGGCGGTGATGATGAAATTTTGCGCCGAGACGTGCCGACCCTTCGGCGTCAAGACGGTCGCCAGCTTGAACACCATCATGATCGACGGCACGGGTATGTGCGGGGGATGTCGGGTGAGGGTCGGCGGCGAGACCAAGTTCACCTGCGTGGACGGCCCGGAGTTCGATGCGCTGGCCGTCGATTGGGACTTGTTCCTCTCTCGCCACCGGGTGTATCAGCACGAAGAAAAATGCTCGCTGGAGCGGTACGTCGCGCAGCAGGAAAGGACGCAGGCAGCCCATGGGTGACTCAACCACGAATACGCAACGGCGTCAACGGGTCCCGATGCCGGAACAAGATCCCGCGATCCGTATCCGCAATTTCCAGGAGGTACCGCTGGGCTACACGGAAGAGCAGGCGCGGGCGGAGGCCGGACGCTGTATCCAGTGCAAGCGACCTTCCTGCATCCAGGGTTGTCCGGTCAACGTCGAGATTCCCGCGTTTCTCAAGTTGGTGGCCGAGGGCCGATTCGCCGAGGCGGCACGCCGCATCAAACGGCGGAATGCCTTGCCGGCCGTGTGCGGGCGCGTCTGCCCTCAGGAATCGCAATGCGAAAAGTATTGCGTTCTGGGCATGCGTTTCGAGCCGGTCGCCATCGGTCGCTGCGAGCGATTCGCGGCCGATTATGAGCGCGAGCATGGGCTCATCCAAATTCCGCAAAAGGCTCCGCCCAACGGCAAGAAGGTGGCGGTCATCGGGGCCGGCCCGGCGGGTTTGACCGTGGCCGGCGACCTCATCCTGTTGGGTTACGAGGTCACCGTCTTCGAGGCCTTCCATCGGCCGGGCGGAGTCCTGATGTACGGCATTCCCGAGTTCCGCCTGCCCAAAAGCATCGTGGAAAAGGAAGTCGAATACTTGGCCGCGCTCGGCGTTCGCATCGAGCTGAATCAAATCGTCGGCAAGACGCTGACGGTCGATGAGCTGCTGGACGGGGAAGGCTTTGACGCCGTGTTCATCGGCGTGGGAGCCGGCTTGCCGATGTTTTTGGGAATCGAGGGAGAGGATTTGGGCGGCGTCTATTCGGCCAACGAGTATCTGACTCGCACCAATTTGATGAAGGCCTACCGCTTTCCCGAATTCGATACGCCGGTGGTGCGGGGCAAGCGGGTGTGCGTGATCGGGGGCGGAAACGTCGCCGTGGATGCGGCGCGAACGGCTCTCCGCTTAGGGGCCGAGGAAGTGCGGATCGTGTATCGCCGATCGCGCGCCGAACTTCCCGCCCGGGCCGAGGAAATCCACCATGCCGAAGAGGAAGGCGTGCGGTTCCAGTTGCTGACCAATCCGGTACGCTTTCTGGGCGACGACCGCGGCATGGTCTGCGGGATGATGTGCCTTCGCATGGAGTTGGGAGAGCCCGACGCCTCGGGGCGACGCAGCCCCGTGCCCGTTCCCGGCTCCGAATTCCGGATCGAAACCGACTTGGTGATCGTGGCCATCGGCTCCGGCTCCAACCCGGTCCTCGCGCAAAACGTGCCGGGGCTGACCTTGAATCGTCGGGGCTATATTCAGACGGACGAATACGGCCGCACCACGAAGCCGCGCGTCTGGGCCGGCGGCGATATCGTCACGGGAGCCGCAACCGTCATCCAAGCCATGGGAGCAGGCCGCATCGCCGCGCAAGATATTCACATCGAGCTTACGCGCGATTGAACGCGCCGCCCCGACGAAAGACCGCCGCGGCCGGACAAGATTAGGCGAAGATCCTCCGTCTCGGCGAGCGGAATGCGATCCTCGCAACGAGGAAGGCGGAAACCGAGCGCGGCCTGACTGCTTCTTTTCTTGTCCGACCAGACGGTGCCGAAAGCGGAATCGAACGAGGGCGGCCGCCTCTTCCGCCGCAACGTCCGGTACGGCAACGGCAAAGGACCGGGGAATCGGGTCTTTCAATACACCCGGAGCAAGATGGGAATGATTCCGTGCAAGTGAAGCCACTCCAGGACGGCGGTACCGATGAAGATCAAGCCGATCAGGGCCGCGTCAAAGACGGCTCGATTGAAGGCCCGGCATTGCAGCTCCACGGATTTGGGGCAACGGAAAAGCCATGGCTTGGGGAAGAGGGCCGGCACGTTGCGGCCGTATCGCGCGTATTCCTCGCCGAATAGTTGGCGCAATCGTTCCTCCTCGCGTCGCATCACGGGTATATGCGTCAGAAAGAAGATCAAGACCATGGCGCCCGTCAGCACGAACGATTCCATGGCCAAGCCGGCGCCTAAAAATCCCAAGAAAGAGAAGAAGTACAGCGGATGCCGCATGACGGAATAGGGTCCGTCTTGGATCAGGCGCACGTTTTTTTGCCCCGCGATGTAGCCCGCCGACCAAATTCTGCCGATGGCTGCCAAAAAGAGCGCGCCGCTGCCGGCCAGCTCGAAGAGGAGATTCGGCAGGCCGTCCTCTCGATAAACATGATGGACGAAAAGCACGCCGATGACGAGCAACCAGACGGCGGCCTTGGCCGTGAAGAGCCGCACCCTTTCCGAGTAGTTGCGGTGTGCGCGTAGCTCTTGGAGACGCAGAACGCCATCACCGGCGAGTGAAGCCTCGGCCTTGTCACTAAGTTCTCCAAAGGGAATGGGTGGCATCGGGTTCTATCTTATCGGCGGTGTGATGACGTCTTGGGGCACGACGCGATCTCGGTACGATGCAACGCTGCAACCCGGTGCGCAACTCCACCGGCCGAGCTTGGACGGCGGTATCCGCCCGTCGGAGCTGTGGGCCGTGCCCGGTGTGATGCATCGAGTTCGGCGCCACCCAATGGAAATGCCTTATAGAAGAAATGTCTTCCCATTGTCAAGAGCGATAAACTTCTCGCAACTCAGGCTCGTTTGGAATCGTGGGCCGGCGGGACGACCGGGCTTGGGACGGACAGGTCGGCCGGCAATGCAAGGCCTCTTGTTGACAAGAGGGGGCTTGCGGGGTTACGGTAAAAAAGGGTTGATAGAGCCGAAACGGTTCCCACGGATACTCTTCTCCTCAATCGCGGAGGATCGTGATATGGCGGCCAAACGTCGGGCCCAGTATGCGAATTTGCTGGTCGATAAGGGCGTGATCAGTCAGGATCAATTGGCCGAGGCCGAAGAGTTGGCAAGCCAGGCCAATATCAAACTTCCCGAGGCCATCATTCGCCTGGGCTACGCCTCGGGGGAAGAGGTCATGAGCGTGTTGGCCGAACAGCACGGCCTGCAATTCGTGGACCTCTCCCGCGTCGTCATCCCACCGAACGTCGTGGAGTTGGTGCCGGAGTCGGTGGCGCGAGAAAACGTCGTCCTGCCGATCGCGGAAGAAGACGGCCAGCTTCGGGTGGCCGTGAGCGATCCGGACGATTTTCCGACGTTCGAAAAACTTCGCTTTATTTTGAACAAGCGGATCGAGATCTGTTTGGCGACCCGCGAGTCCATCATGGAGGCCATCAACCGCTATTACGGCCAGACCAGCGGGGAAAGCAAGGACTCCATGATTAGCGAGGTGACGGATACGGCGATCGACTTTACCCAAGTGGAGGCGGACACCGCCGGCTTGCAGGATGTTGATGAGTCGAGCGCCCCGGTGGTGCGATTGGTCCACCTGATCATCAGTGAGGCGGTTCAGCTTCGAGCGTCCGACATTCACATTGAGCCGTTCGAAGATCGGGTACGGATTCGGTATCGCATCGACGGATACCTCGTGGAGCGGGATAATGCCCCCCGGCGTTTGTTGGGGGCGATCCTCTCCCGCATCAAGATTCTTGCCCGGATGGATATCGCGGAACGTCGCCGCCCCCAGGACGGGCGTATCAAAATGACGCTTGGCGAAAAGCAGTTGGACTTCCGCGTGAGCGTGCTTCCCAGCAACTGGGGGCAGGCCGTGGTCATGCGGATCCTGGATAAGGACAACATCAAGGTCGGTCTCCGGCAGTTGGGCTTCTCGGAAGAGGATTACGTCAAGTTTCGGCAGCTCATTAAGCGGCCGAACGGGATCATTCTGGTGACGGGCCCGACGGGCTCCGGGAAGACGACCACGCTGTATGCCGCCTTGAACGAGCTGAACACTCCGGATCGCAAGATCATTACGGCGGAAGACCCGGTGGAATACTATCTGCCGGGCATCAACCAAGTCGAGATTCGACACGAAATCGGTTTGGATTTCGCTCGGGTGATTCGCGCGATGTTGCGTCAGGCGCCGAACGTAATCCTGGTCGGAGAGATGCGGGACCTCGAGACGGCGCAGATGGGAATCCAGGCTTCTTTGACTGGACACCTTGTCTTTAGTACACTACATACGAACGATGCGCCCAGTTCTATTACGCGCTTGATCGATATGGGCGTACCCTCATACTTGGTGGCAAGCTCCGTTGTGGCGATCATGGCGCAACGATTGGTGCGTGTCGTTTGCACGCAATGCCGGACCCCGTATCAGCCCAGCGACGCCGTCTTGGAGTCGGCCGGGGTCACGCCCGAGATGGCGGCCAACGCCACCTTCTTTCGGGGAAAGGGGTGCAGCCACTGTAACGGCTCGGGTTACCGCGGCCGGATGGGTATCTTCGAACTGATGCTGATGTCTAGCAAGGTCCGGGAAATGACCTTCAAGAATCGAACCTCAACTGAGATTCGCCGAGTAGCTATTCAGGAGGGTATGAGAACCCTCTATATGGATGGACTCAATAAGGTGTTGCGGGGACGCACGACCCTGGAGGAGCTGTTGGCCGTGGCTCGGCCCGAGGAGGAGTTGCAGTAGGACTTTGCCGAGGGGCGGTACCCAGCTCGTCTGCTTATGTTTCGTGGGAGGTAGCGTGCCGGGGCTCGCCGGGAGCTGGTAGTTTTTTCTTGTCGAGTGTGCGAAAAGCGTAATAATCTTGCGGTTACGGGCGAGGGCGGACTGCCGACTCGATACGGAATCAGCGAATGATGTGAGCGATTGAATGACATTCAACGAGGTCAGATTGCCGACGAACGGGGCCTTCCGGCTTGAGGCGGTCGGCAATCGCGTGTTCTTGGGAGTCCCGCGGGGGCGTTTAGGACGGTGATCCGAGCATGGCTCAACAACTCCTTATCGATAAGCTTCTCAATACGGTAGTTGCACGAAAGGCCAGCGACCTCCACATCGCGGTGGGGCAACCGCCCGTGCTGCGATTGGACGGCCGGATGGTGCGTTTGGAGACGAAGGTCCTCGAACCGGAGGACACCGTCTCGTTGATGAAGAGCATCACGCCGGAGCGGTGCCAACGGGAATTGCAGGAGGTCGGCGGCTCCGACTTCGGTTTCGCCTTCGGCGACAAGGCCCGCTTCCGCGTCTCCATCTTCAAGCAGAAAGGCTGCGTGGGGATGGTGTTGCGGCAAATCCCCAACAGGCTTATGAATTTCGAGGAGCTGGGCACGCCGCCGGTCCTCAAGGAAATCATCATGCGTCCCCGGGGATTGATTCTGGTGACCGGTCCCACCGGTTCCGGTAAATCCACGACCTTGGCCGCGGCCATCGATTACCTCAACGAGAACGTCGACCACCATATCATCACGATCGAAGACCCGATCGAGTTCTACCACACCCACAAGCGCTGCACGGTCAACCAGCGCGAGGTGGGAGTCGACGTCCCGAGCTTCGCGGAAGCGATTCGGCGGGCCTTGCGTCAGGACCCGGACATCATCCTGGTCGGTGAAATGCGGGACTTGGAAACGATCGAAGCGGCGATCACGGCGGCCGAGACCGGGCACATCGTCTTCGGGACCCTGCACACGACCGGTGCCCAGGGGACGGTCAATCGTATCATCGACGTATTCCCTACCAACCAGCAGGAACAGATTCGGACGCAGCTTTCGACTTCCATCATCGGCATCTTGTCGCAGCAGCTTCTTCCCAAGATCGGCGGGGGACGGGTGGCCGCCTACGAAATGCTGGTCGTCACGCCGGCCATCGCCAACCTGATTCGTGAAAACAAGACTTTCCGTATCAATTCCGCCATCCAAACCGGTTATAAACTGGGCATGCAACTCCTGGACGATCACCTCTTCCGCTTGTGGCAGGAGGGAAAGATCGACAAGAAGGATGCGATATTGCGGGCCAACGGTCCCGACGAATTGACGGCACGGATCGCGCGAGCCGAGCGGGGAATGTTGGAGGATGAAGAGGAAGCGAAAAAACGTTTGGAAAGGGAGGCCGCTCAGCAGCGTTAAGATTGCGGACTCGGCGAGGGAGAGGACGCGAAGTCGATTGGGCATCATCGCAGAGCATCCGTCGCGTCCCGATCAGGTCTTCGTCCGGCGGTAAGCAGGGGCGAGAGACTGTTCATTCGCCGATTTAGGGAAAAACCGGACGGGGGCCGCCTCGGCTGCTCCGGTCTCCGTCTCTTCTTGTTGAAGGCGACTCGCGGATGGCCATTCGGCGTATCGGACAAATTCTGGTGGACTTGGGTTTCATCTCCGAACAGCAATTGGAGCTGCTGTTGGAGGAGCAGCAGCAACACAAGGGCGAGTTGCTGGGGCAGATCGCGATCCGCATGGGCTTGATCAATGACGATCAATTGGCCCAGGCCTTGGCCGAGCAATTCAACCTCCAGGTCATCCAGCTCAACGACGTGGTGGTCCCGCCGGAGGTCCTCAATCGAATCACGGAGCCGATGGCTCAGCTTTACAAGATCGTCCCGGTTTCGTTCCAAGACAACACCCTGACCATCGCCATGTGTGAACCGCAGAAGCTCTCCGTGATCGACGAGTTGCGGAGCTTCTTGGGCTACGACATCCGGCCGGTGGTGACCACGGAACGGCAGATCAATCGGGCGTTGGAGCGCTACTACTCCGGGTCGGAGAGCGTGGAGAAGATCATCGAGGATCTGGAGCGGGACGAGGAATTGAGCAAGGCGGCCGAGTCGTTGGCCGGCGAGGGCGTGGTCGATCTGGCAAGCGTGGAAGCCCTGGCCGAGAGCGCCCCCGTCCGCAAGCTGCTGAACATGGTCCTCCTCATGGCCATCAAGGATCATGCCAGCGACTTGCACTTCGAGCCGTTCGAGAACGAATTCCGCATCCGCATTCGGGCCGACGGCGTGCTGTACGAGCTGGTACCGCCGCCGCGGCACTTGGCTTTCGCCATTACGACCCGCATCAAAGTCATGGCCAACCTGGACATCGCCGAACGGCGGTTGCCGCAGGACGGGCGGATTCGGCTCTCCGTGGGCGGGCACCCCGTGGACTTGCGGGTCAGCGTCCTGCCCACCATGTTCGGCGAAAGCTGCGTGTTGCGGGTGCTCGATCGCTCCGTGGTGGCCCTCGATTTGAACAACGTGGGAATGAACCCCACGACCTTGGCCCAATTCCGCGACGTCATCCACAAACCGCACGGTATCGTCTTGGTGACGGGGCCCACCGGTTCGGGGAAGACGACCACGCTCTACGGGGCGTTGAACGAACTGAATACCGTCGAAGACAAAATCATCACGACCGAAGACCCGGTCGAGTATTCCATCGACGGCCTGGTCCAAATTCCGATCGATTCGGATATCGGAAATACCTTCGCGAACTGTCTTCGCGCGATTTTGCGGCACGACCCGGATATCATTTTGGTGGGCGAGATTCGGGACCTGGAGACCGCCGAGATCGCGGTGCAGGCGGCGTTGACGGGGCACTTGGTGTTCAGCACGCTGCACACCAACGACGCGCCCAGCTCGATCGCGCGGTTGCGGGACATGGGCGTGCAACCCTTTTTGATTACCGCCACGGTCGAGTCGATCCTGGCCCAACGCTTGGTCCGCAAGATCTGCCCCAATTGTCGAGAATTGACCGTGCCGAGCACCGAGGCCTTGGCCGACCTGGAGATGACTCCCGAGGATGTGATCGGCAAATCGTTCTACCGAGGACGCGGCTGCACGGCTTGCAACAACACGGGTTTCAAAGGGCGAATGGGACTCTTCGAGTTCATGCCGATTACGGATGAGATTCGAGAATTGATCCACAGCGGCGCCTCCACGGAAGAGTTGCGGGACGCGGCCATGCGGGCGGGGATGCGGACGCTGCGGCAAGATGGTTTGGATAAAGTATACCAGGGCTTGACGACCATCGAGGAAGTGGTCCGCGAGACGACCATCGAGGCCTGACGGCGAACGAACGCGGAATCGCCGACCGGGCGCGGTCGCGGGCGGACACGAATACGAATTACGGCACACGCGGGAAAACGAGTGACGCGCCGTCGCGCCCCGGCGACCGGCGGTGAGGAGCGAGGAGCCGACCATGCCCAAGTTCCAATTCGAAGCCATGGACGCCACCGGACAGGAAATCCGGGACGTCATCGAGGCGGCTACGCAGGATGAAGCCGAAGCTACGATTCGGCAGATGGGCTATTACATCACGAAGATAGCCCCGAAGAAGGAAAAGAAGGCCGCCGACAAGAAAACCGCCAGCCGCAAGACGTTTTCCGTGGGTAGGGTGAACGCCAAGGTACTGACCACGTTCACCAAGCAGCTCTCCGTGCTTCAGGACGCCGGTCTTCCGATCTTGCGAAGTTTGAAGATTCTGGAAGCGCAGGCTAAGCCCGCCCTCTTCGGCAGCCTTAAGAACGCCCTCATCGACGTGATCGACGAGATCGAAGGCGGAGCCACCCTTTCCGAGGCCATGGCCAAGTGTCCCAAGGCTTTCGATCGTTTGTACATCAACATGGTGAAGGCGGGCGAGGCCGGCGGTGCTCTCGAAGTCATCCTGCGCCGCTTGGCCGAGTTTCAGGAACGTGCCTTGTGGTTGCGGCGGAAAGTGAAGGGGGCGTTGGTCTACCCCGTCGCCGTCATCGTCTTTGCGGTTGCGATCTTGGTGTTCATCATGCTCAAGATCGTGCCCCAATTCCAAAAGATCTTCGACGAGTTCGAGACCGACCTGCCCGCCATGACGCAGATCCTGATAACGGCCTCGGACATCCTGTTCAATTGGTGGTTCCTGCTGCCCGGGGTGCCGTTCGGAATCTGGCTCTTCGTTAAGCTCACGTGCATGTTCCCGTACGGTCGGTTCGGTTGGGACTTGTTCAAATTGCGGTTGCCGATTTTCGGCCAGTTGGTCGAGAAGAATATCATCGCGCGGACCATGCGTACCTTGGGCACCCTGGTGGCCAGCGGCGTGCCGATCTTGGAGGCCCTGACCATCACCCGCGACACCTCGACCAACGCGGTCTTCGAGCGATTGTACCAACGCGTGCTGGACGCCATTCGCGACGGTGAGACGATCTCCAAGCCGCTCAAGGACTACGCGCGGCCGGGGTTCCATCCCGTCACCGCCTGGTGGTGGTTCTTCTTCGTGGGCGGTCCGATCGGGCTGCTGCTTTATTTGACGCGCTGGAACAACCCGGTGATGGAGGATATCGCCATCAACATGGTGGACGTGGGGGAGGAGACCGGCGAATTGGACACCATGTTGTATAAGATCGCCGACAATTACGACGAAGAGGTGGCGATCCTCACGGAAAGCCTGCTCAGTTTGTTCGAGCCGATCCTGATCATCGTTTTGGGATGCATGGTCGGCTTTATTGTGATTGCTTTGTTCCTCCCCCTCATCAGCCTGATTCAGAAGCTGTCGGGTTGATGCGGCGGGCGCGAGTCGCCGCCGACTCGGGCAAGGGCGGCTGCGATTCGCGGGGAAGGATTCTCATCGCAAACGGGCCGCAGGCGGAACGCCGCGAGACGGGCGGCGAGCCGCCGACAAGCGAGGGCGAGGTATTCGACCGGCAAAGGACGGACGGATGTGCGAACGGTTGCCCCGTGAGGGATCGTCGATCCGCCGGCCCGTAATCGTGTCCATGCGAAATCCCTATCGTCGCCGCGCGGCTCCCCGGACGCGGCACCGCGACTGTTGGCCCCGACAATCGGCCGCATACGGCCGGGAGGTTGTTTCCATGTCCCGTTGCGTGTTGTCTCGCCGCGATTGCCGCGTGGGAAGCGGCTCGGCCGCGGCCGCCCGCTCCGCCTTCACCCTGGTCGAGATGCTGACGGTGATCGTGATCATCGGAATCTTGGCGGGGTTGATCTCGGCGGCGGCGATTTATGCCCGCGCTCGGGCCCGCGAGGCCGCGATCTACACTCAGATCAAGCAGCTCGAAGCCTCGCTGATGCAGTACAAGAACGAGTACGGCGAATTCCCGCCGGACTTCTGGGGGCTTAACGATCCCAATGCGGCCTTGCAGCAGAAGGCCCAGCAAGACTTGCGGCGACACCTGCGAAAGCGGTGGCCCAAGTATGCGGCGGGCGGAGACCCGGTCGTGCAGTTCGCGGCGGATTTGACGGCGGCGGGCCTGGACCCCACCAAGCTGGATCCCGCCTCCGCCCTGGTATTCTGGTTGGGCGGCCTGCCCGAGGAAGCCCCCTCCGGCATTTGGAAACCCGCCGGTTTTCACGCCGATGAGGAACATCCCTTCCAGTTCGGTCAGCCGCGGACCGGGCCGATGTTCGAATTCGACCCGAAGAAGATCACGAACGATGCCGTCGGGGTGCTCCGCTACTACATGGAAGCGCCGACCGGTTCTCCGTTGGTATATTTCCGGGCACAGCGGGACCCGAGCAACGGCCGATTCGAGTACGGTCTCATATCGGGGACGGCGTTCCTGCCCATGAGTTATGTGCACTTCAACGACGCAGATCCGGACCCCAAAGCCAATCGCAGCAATATCGCGGTGCCGTATTTGGACGGCGATCCGCAGGCCGGCGTGCCCGCCGATCCCGCCGTCGCCGCCAACAAGCGCGATTGGCGCAATCCGGAGACCTTCCAGATCATCCATCCGGGGTTGGACGGCATTTTCGGGAATAGCCGCAATGCGTCGGGCAACGTGGTGCTGTTCCGGTTCACCATCTCCGGACAAGGCTTCTCGGCGGATGGCGGCGACTTCGACAACATCACCAATTTCGCGCCGAAACTGGAGAGCGAAATTCAATGAACGCGGCACATCGAGAAAGGCGGCGAGAGGCGACGCGACGTCCTGCCCGAGCAGGATTTACGCTCGCCGAGCTGCTGGTGACGATCACGATCATCGCCATCTTGGCCGGGTTGGTGTGGGCCGGGGTCGCCCGGGCGAGGGAAAGCGCCCGCATCGCCAAGACCAAATCGACCATTGCCAAGATCAACCAGGTCATCATGGAACGGTACGACTCGTATCGCACGCGCCGCGTTCCGATCAACACTCGGGGGTTGCCTCCGCCGGTGGCGGCCGAATTCCGCCTCTGGGCGATTCGCTGCCTCATGGCCTGGGAGATGCCGGATCGCCTCAGCGACGTGGCCTATCCGCCGAACGAGGGCGACCCGTTGACGTACACCATCACGGTCAACGGCCAGCCGGTGACCCGCGAGATTTATCGGACGCCGTTGGCGCGGGCCTACTTCCGGCAGTTTCAGTTGCGAGGCCAACCGTCGGGCGAGCAATCCCCGGCCGAGATGTTGTATCTGGTGGTGACCTTGGGAACCCCCGGCTCCCGCGAGATGTTCAGCGATGCCGAGATCGGGGATACCGACGGCGACGGCTATCTGGAGTTCATCGACGGCTGGGGGCGGCCGATCTACTTCATCCGCTGCGCCCCCGCCTTTACGGAATCGGACATCCAGTTGCATCCTCTGGCGCCGATCGAAGAGAAGAATCGGGACCATGATCCGTTCGATCCGCTGCGGGTCGATCCGGGGGCTTGGCGGCTGGTGCCGCTCATCTATTCAGCCGGCCCGGACGGGGTTTTCGGCTTGGATTTGCAGGGCAACCTCGGCTACTTCGTGAATTGGAAGCAGTGGTACACCCATCCCGTCGGCGCGCCCGTGGACAGCAGCGATCCGGAGTTCATGCGGCACGAAGACAATATTCATAACCACGCCGTGGAGTCGCTGGAATGAAGCATCTCGCGACACGAGCACGTCAAGCCTTTCGCGGCAGGGACGGCCGACGGCGCCGCGGGCTCACGCTGCTGGAGCTATTGGTGGTGATTACCATCATGCTGATCCTGTTGGCCGTGATGGTGCCGCGACTTCGCCCCATGATGGAGCAACGGCGGATGCGCGAGGCCGCCCGAACCGTGAGCGTGTTTTTCGGCGCGGCGCGAAGTCGCGCCATGGAGACAGGCCGTCCGGTGGGCGTGTCCATCGAACGTTTGAAAATGCAGCCGGATGCGGCCGTGACTTTGCGGATGGTGGAGGAACCGCCGCTCTATGCCGGCGATGTGATCGGCGCTCGGGTTCGCGTCCGCCGGCTGGGGACGACGAATCGTTTTCAGGTGCTTTTTGTGCCGCCGGGAGATGTAGCGGCGATGCTCACGCAGGTCGTGCCGGTCCATGTCGGAGACCTGATGCGGTTCGAATATCAAGCGGTGCCCTATCGCGTTTTGGGTCTGGATATGGACTCGGACGGCAATCCGGACGTCGATCCGGACGGCATCATCGGGGATCCCGGCTTCCCGGTCGGTGTTAACCCGGTCGTGATGTTGGTGGAGCTGGACCCGGCGGAAGGAGTGGTCCCGGCATGGCCGGCGGCGACGCCCAACGCGCCCTGGCCGCCGCAAGGCACCGGAGTGGGTTCCCGCCGTCTTGCCTTTCAAATCACGCGGCGTCCGCAGCCCACCGCGGCCGCGCCCGTGCGGCTTCCCGGCCGGACGGTCATCGATCTGACGGCCTCCGGAACCGACAGCATGGCCTTGACCGGACCGCCCCTGGGATTCGTGCCCGTGGACAAGGATACGGTGACGCCCGGCGTGCAGGACCCCTCGCCCGTCATCGTGATGTTTAATCCCGACGGTCGCGTTTCCTCCGTTTCTTATCAGGACACGCCCCGCGCGGTGACGGAGGTTCTGTACTTTTTGGTGGGCCGATGGGAACGCATGCCGGCGGAATCCGGCGGTACGCCGCTGGCCGAGGACGGCCTCTATAACTGGCAGGACATCACGAACTTCTGGATCGTCGTCAACCCGAACACCGGGCTGGTCTTAACGGCTCCGCTACTGGGCGACACCGTCGCCGCAACCGGGGTAAAGACCCCGTCCAATCTGGTCGTCGCCAGAGACGATGCCCGAAACATGCGGGGAATAGGAGGTCGTTGACGTGCAACGCCGTTGGTCAAGCCGCCGTGCGATTTCGAAGCGACGCAGGCCGCGAGTCGGTCCCGCGGCGCGGTACGGCTTCAATCTGTTGGAAGTGCTGATCGCGATGTTTGTTTTGACGATCGGCATGTTGGGCGTGGCCGCGGCGGTCAGCATGGGCAATTTCCTTGCCGTCCGCACTTTGATCGCCGACCGCACGGCCGCCGTGGGACGCAATGCCTTGGCGGAGGTTCGTACCCGGGAAATGCTCAACCCGCGAACCTGGGTCGCTCCCGACGGCACGCCGCTGCTGCCGGTCAACAACCTGAATGCCGCTCTCCCCGCGGGAGAGGCCTTTTGCATCGATCCCCTCTACATCGCTTGGACGTTGCAGGCGAGCGGTCTCCAGCCGAATTTGGATCGCTTTCCCTTTTATGACCCCACCGCGGCTTTGACGATGAGCCGCGTGACGTTGAATTGGGCGCCGCCCAATTCCGCCGATTACTTCGGCCGATTTTTCCGTGCGGAAGACGACCTGCTGTTCGAGAGCGCGGCCTTATCGCGGCCCCGGATGCTGTTTCGCTCGGCAGGCGTGAATGCGGTTCCTCTGCCCGCCATGGCCTGGGAATCGCCCCCCGGTCCGCCGATCCGTGCGGATTTCCAGGGTCTTTATTCGTGGATGGTGACGGTGGTCCCGACCGTGGCGCCGGGTGTATCGGCAGGGAATCAGAAATACGCGGTCTCCGTCGTGGTCTTTCGCAATCGTGACATGACCTGGCGCGACGATCCGACCGCGGAGGCCCCCGCCGAGCGCGTGGCCACGGTCAATTTCCTGGGCCAGGGAATCGGCGGCGGGGACGTGCGGCTGTCTTTCAATCCCCAGGCCGGTCAAGACGGCTTTGCCGCGCTGGACGTCGCGGAAGGGCAATGGTTGCTATTGGGAGGCATCTTGCCTTCCAATCCGCCGCGCAAGGTCTTCGTGTGGTATCGCGTTTTGTCGCCGGGCGAGATCTACGGTCCGGCGACGCACCCCCATCCTTTCGGCGGCGATTCCGCCCGATACTACCGCGAGCTGACTTTGTCCGGTCCGGACTGGAACTTGAACTGGAACGCGCAAAGCGGCATCGATAGCGACGGAGACGGCAACGCGCTGGAAGCACAGGCCGTCATCCTTCCTAATGTTTACGGCGTTTATACCGAGACGGTGGAGCCGGATCGTTCGGCCCCCTGGTCGTTCCGAATGCAGTGACGGCGGATCGCGCTTTCGGGAGCGGCCGCGATCGGGTCGGCAATCGCATTGCGGTCAAGGGCGTTAGTGAAGAGGATACGATAACCCATGGCGTGCCGAAAACCTCGTGCCCAACGACGCGGCGTCGTCCTTCTTTTGGTGCTGGCCTTGCTGGCGGTTTTCGGCGTGGTGGTGCTGGCGTTCGTGGTGGTCACGGGCTTCGCGCGCCGCGGGGCCGAGACCGCCAAGTTGCACCAAGTTCAGTACGACCCGCCGGAAAAGACCCTCTATCAGACCTTGATGCAGGTCGTGCGGGGAAGCAACAATCCCGCCTCCTCCATTTGGTGCCACAGCCTGCTGGAAGATGTCTACGGCGACGCCGTATTGGAAGGGAATCTGACGTTCACCGTGCCGCCGGCGGGGACCGGGCAAATCTGGGCGGTCAACCCGTTGACCGGGACCAATCCGCAGCGTTGGGCGGGCGGTCTGCTGACCTTCGTCAACTCGCCCTTGGCCGGCCAAACCGGACGGATCGTCGATTACGACGGCGCTACGGACCAATGGCTGGTCTTTTCCGAGACCGTTTCTCCCGCCATGATCGCCGACGTCCTGGCGCAAGGCTACACGATTCGGGCCGTCGTCAATCGCGATCCGTTCGGCGGGACGGGCTTGGGCTACGACGGTTCCTCGACCTTGGCCGCCGCCGACGGCAACGGACTGCCCTTCGCGCTACTTCCCAATCCAACCGAGGGGGCCTTCGTCAACTATTGGGCCGGAGCGGATCGGATCCCCGGGACGGCCGACGATCGGCCGCTCTCGTCCAACGAGGACTACGACGCCCCCGATTATCAAAACATGTTCATGGCGATGGTGGTTCAGGACCCGGTCACGGGCAACGTGCTGGTGCCGGAGCCTTCCTACCACCGCGTCGCGTTGACGGCTTATTGGTTCAACCAGGCGGTGAACGATCGGGTGCCGGGCCTCAATTGGGGAGCGATCACGGATCCGCAAGACCGTTTTCGGGCGTTGCTCCGGCCGGAGGACCCCACGCTTGCGTTGCCGCCGCCGCTTCAGGTGGAAATCGCCCGCTTCAAACGCAAGTTCGTCCTCCGTCCGCAGCGCGTGTTCCACCCCGATTTTGACGGCAGCAACCCGGACTATCTTGACGGCCCGACCGCCGATTCCGATGGTAACGGCGCGCCGGATCGTTTTGCCGGCGAGTTGACCGGTCCCTGGGATGTGGATAACGACGGGGACGGTGTGCCGGACAGCATTTGGGTGGATGTGGGCCTGCCGGTCCGCACGCTCCCGGACGGTCGCCGCTACAAGCCCTTGGCGGCGATCCTGTGCGTGGATTTGGATGGACGCTTGAATCTCAACGCCCACGGCTCGCTCGTGCAAGCGGACGAGCGTTATTACCAACCGGACATGCTGAACGTGGACGGCGTGCCGCAGGGCGCATCCTGGTTTTTGGCATCCGGCGGCGATGTGACGGGCGACACCTTGCCGGAAGGCGACGTCACACTGCCGCCCACGACTTTGCCGCCCAATCAACGGTCGAAAGCCGAGGCCCGCTGGGTGCGAGGCTTGGGCTTCGGACCGGCGGAGATCAATCTGGGGCCGTTGTTCCAAGTGCTGACGGGGACCAGCGGTGCCGTCGCGGCCTGGCGCGACTCCTATGCACGTCTCTTTACCGGGCAATCCGTGCCGGCGCCGACCGGGCCGTTGGCGGGCCGCTACGGCGAACGCCTGCTTTGGCTGGCGCCGCCGCCTCCGTTCCCGGCGGCGGGTGTTACCGGCCAGGTATCCCCTCTGCTAATCAACAAGTTTTTCATGTATCCCAGCGACTGGCGGCAGACGCTGTGGGCGCCCTTCGGTCCGGGAACGGCGACGGCCTACGGCAGCCCGCCCGACATGATGGGCGCGTTGGAAGTGGGGCTGGACCTGCGCGGGCGGCCGATTTTCACGCAGCCGCAAACGCTCTGGACGATGGCCTCCGTGGCCAATCCCTACAAAATCGATTTGACGGCCAAGCGGAATCGGCATCGGACGACGGCCGGTCAACCGGATGCCGTGGACGCTCCGTTCACCCCGGCCGAGTTGGAAGCCGTGTTGCGGCCTTTTGACGCCGACGGAAAGAATTTGACCCCGCGATTGCGGCAGTTGGTCCCGGATATCGTGCGTGCCCGGCACCTGGTCACCACCGAAAGCTGGGATATTCCCTCGCCGGGTTTGGCGGGCAGCGGACGGTCGCGGGCGGCAGCGGGCAACCAAATCCCCGCGCACATCACGCAGCGGTTCAGCGTCACTGTTCCCCAGGATTGGCAAGTCTTGTTTCCTCCTGACCTCTTCGCCGGCTTGCGGATGGACCTCAACCGACCGCTGGGCGACGGGCAAGACAACAACGCCGACAATGTGGTGGACGACGTGTCCGAGGCATCGCCCCAGCCCGCACAAGACTCTTGGGCCTATTGGACCCAAGCCGGTCCCGGGCCGGCCGTGTCCTTCGATTATGACGGCGACGGCACGCCGGGCAGCGTCGAGGACCCCCGGCAGGCTATGGCCCGGCATCTCTACGTCCTGATGATGGCGGTGGCGGACCTCGACTATTTGGACACGCTGACCGGGGGCAGGCTCCAGACGGCCCGGATGATTGCCCAATGGGCGGTCAACGTGGTCGATTTTCGCGATCGCGATTCGATCATGACCCGGTTCGTGTTTGATGAGAATCCGTTCGACGGTTGGAATCCTACGAACGATCCTCAACACGTTGTCTGGGGCTGCGAACGTCCCGAGCTACTCATCAGCGAGACGCTGGCGTTTCACGACCGGCGGACGGAAGATCTGTCGGCCTACGGCTACGCGTACAATCCGCCGCAACCGCAAGACGGCGAAGACCAGAAAGGCGATCAAGTCCGAGACTTGGATCAGCGGTACCGGCCGCAAGGTTCCCTGTTCGTGGAGTTGTACCATCCCTGGTTTGAGAATGAACCGCCGGCGGCCGAGCTGGACTCGGCGGGGACGACGCCCGCCAACCCGCCGGGAGTGGACCTAACGCGGACGACCCCCAACGGCGAACCGGTGTGGCGATTGGTCATCGCGCCCTCCGATCCTGATCCGGACGCCCCGGGGCTGCCGCGGGACCCCGACGATCCGGACCCGGCCAAGCGACCGCAAGTCGAGCGAGCGGCGTACTTCGTTCCCCGCCCCGCGGCGGGATTCCCCGAGGAAACGACGATTCCCGTCAGCTATTATCCCGGCCCCAGTTACGCCTCCGGCATCAGCAAGATTCTGCCCGGCCGGTATGCCGTGGTCGCGCCGGCGGGACAGCCCGACGGCGATCGGACTTTCATCGGTTTTCAATTGGACCAGCCCGACCCGAATACAGATCGCTACATCCAAGTCCAGCCGGGCGCGGTGGCCGTGGTGAACAATGCTTCGGCAGGCGGCGATACCGTACCGCCGGGCGTCAATCCTCCGGTAGGGATTCGCCTCGACCGCGGGTTCGTCTCAGCGGCGCTCCCTCCGGGAGTTCTCAACGACAAGGAAATGCGGCTCAGCATTTCGGAACCGGTGACCGGCTACGACGCGCTGGAAGTCAACCAAGTCGATGAGATCGGCAACCCGATCCAATACAACGCCGCGACGGGGCGATACGAAGATCCGCCCGGAACGGTCCAAGTGATCGACAAACCGCTGGACGCCCAGCGAAACGACCTGGATTCCAGCTTGGGCGACACGTGGAACGACCTGCTGGGACGTAACGGGACGACCACGAATTTCCGCACGGTCTATCTCCAGCGTTTGGCCAATCCGCTCCTGTCTTACGACCCGGTCTTGAATCCATATCGCACGATCGACACGGCTTCCGTGGACCTGACGGCCTTCAACGGCCGCGACACGGCGGAGGATCTGTCCGATGACGGCACGCAAATCCTGGCGGAAGCCGACGTCATGTTCCATACGCGGCAGCGGGGAGAGCGGAACGATGACGTTCCCGATCCGAACAACGGCAATACGATCGATGACCTCAACCAATTCCGCATCCTTTGGAAGCAGGAACCGGGACCGAAAGTCGTGGACGACGACCCGGCCACGGCGGTAACGGGGCGATTCAACCGCCGGTTGAAACATACGCTGAGCTATCTCAACGAACGTTTTGGAGATCCGCGGCCCGGCCCGATGCCCTTCTATAACGGTGAGGCGCCGCGGCCCATCCCTTGGCTGACGTGGCTCAATCGCCCGTTCTCCAATCCCCTGGAACTGTTGCTGGTGCCGGCCTTGCCGTCGTCGCGGCTCTTGGCTTACGACGCGAGGAATTATTACAAGTATTACCGGGTACCGTTCGACGGCACGAATCCCGAGACGGACCTCAATCCCTACGCCCCGAATCCGACGGCCGTCCCTCCGGACGCCGCCGTCGATGACGACCCGTATCCGTATCTGCTCAACTTTTTCTGGTCGGTAGGAGCGGGCACGGGCGGTGCGGCGGCCCCGGAATTCCATCGCGTGCTGGATTTCGTGCGCGTACCCTCGCCTTTCGTGAACACGGAATTCCAAATGAATCCGCAAGCGGCAGTCACTTTGCCGGCTCGATTCAAGCCGCCCTACCACACGATCCCGGCCTATCGTGAGCCGGGCAAGCTGAATCTCAACACGCTGTATTCGCCCGAGATTTGGCGAGCCTTGCTGAATCGGCCGGCCGTGGTGTTTACGCCGCCCAATTGGAATGATCCCAACGATCCGTCGGCGATCTTCTGGGCGGAATTCCTCGACAGCCGGCGGGGATACCGGATGAGCGGAACGGGCGGCTGGCTCCTTAGGATGTTGGAGCTTAATCCCGACTACCCGACGCGCATGGGGAATCCGTTCCGCGGATTCGGCGGTTACAGTAACGTCCCACCGACAACGCCCGTGGATGCCAACAACCCCTCGCTTCAGGACATGATTGAGCGGGAAGTCAACGCCACGCTCTTGCGGCCGAAGATGCGTTACGATAATAACCGTCCGGAATTCACGAAAACGCCGCTCTTCCAGTCACCGCCCACGGACCCCGAGGATTCCACCGTGAATCGCGAATCGGAGTATTGCGACATCAACCGCAATCCGTTCTTCCGCTATCGGGACCTGATGCGGCTGGGAAATCTGGTGACCACGCGATCCAACGTATACGCGGTGTGGGTGACCATCGGTTACTTCGAGGTCGAGCCGATCACCCAGGCCACCGTGCCGCCCGGTCTGACGCCCCAAGAGATCGCCGAGATCTACCCCGACGGTTACCGCTTGGGGCAGGAGCTGGGTAGCGACACGGGGGACATCAAGCGGCATCGCGGATTCTTCATCGTCGATCGCTCGCTGCCGGTGGGTTTCAAGCGGGGCGAGGATCTAAACGTCGATCAGGCGATTCTCATCAAGAGAATCCTGGAATAGCGGAAAAGAGCTTCTTTCGCCCGTTCGTCTCGCGGGCCTCGCGCCTCGGTCGGTCGCGGGGCCTGCTTCTTTTGTCCCGGTTCCGGGCTTGCGGCACGCCCGGCCGGCAGGCCGCTCGGCCATGCATTTGCATGCTTCCCAGGCGGATGCGATGCTGTTAGCATGGTGAGACGGCGTTGGGTAATCCTGTTTGAGGAACCGCGATGGGGAGGACGGATCATGACGCGACGTGCCTTGGCCGTGTTTGTCATCGGTGTTGCGAGTCTCTTAACGGCGGATCATTCCTCCGCCCGCGGCGACTCGCCGTTTCCGGGCCCGCGAGGAGAAAGGCTCGACCTGGCGTGCCGCGACGACATCTGGGACCGAGAGCCGCAAGGCTTTCTCCAGCAGTTCGTTCGCGTCCCGCGCGATCAAGTGGTGGCCTTCGCGCTGTACACTCATGACCGCGGCGTGCTGAAGATGTCCGCGCAGCTTTTCCCGCTTAAACCGGACGAACCGCGCGAAGTGCGATTGGAATTGCTCAAGGATGGCGCATGGCGGGAGGTCGCGCGGGCGCCGGTGATCTATCCCGGTTGGTCGGCGCATTTCCGCTTGGAGCCGTGGGACTCCGGGATTTCCGTGCCCTATCGAGTGCGGCATGGGGAATCCGCCGTTTTCGAGGGGCTGATTCGGCGCGATCCTTCGGACAAGGACGAGATCGTCGTGGCATCGCTCTCGTGCAGCTCCAATCAGGACCGCGGCGACCGTGAGCCGATGGTCTCCAACCTCAAGAGGCAGGACCCCGACCTGCTGTTCTTCGCGGGAGATCAAAGTTACGATCACACGGAGCACACGGCCGCCTGGCTGCTGTGGGGCACGCAGTTCCGAGAGATCATCCGCGACCGTCCCGTGGTCACCATCCCGGACGATCATGACATCGGCCAAGGCAATCTTTGGGGCGAAGGCGGAATCGAGGCGGACTCAGCGGCGGGCGACTCGGGAGGCTACTTCTATCCCCCCGAATATATTCGCATGGTCGAGCGTTGCCAGACCTCGCATCTCCCCGATCCGGCCGATCCTCGCCCCATTGCCCGGGGTATCGGCGTGTATTTCACTCGGCTCCGTGTGGGCGGCGTCGATTTCGCGATTCTGGAGGACCGCAAATTCAAATCCGGCCCCAAGGGCAAGATTCCGCAAATGGGGCCGCGGCCGGATCACATCGTCGATCCCGCCTACGATCCGCAAACCATCGACTTGCCGGGATTGCAGCTCCTCGGCGATCGGCAGCTCGCGTTCCTTGATCAATGGTCGGAGGATTGGACGGGGGCCGAGATCAAGGCCGTACTTTCGCAGACCGCCTTTTGCGGAGCCGTCCATTTGCACGGCTCGCGCAACAATCGTCTAATCGCCGACCTGGACTGCAACGGATGGCCGCAGAGCGGACGCAATGCGGCACTGCGGGCCGTTCGCAGGGCTTCCGCGTGCCATCTTTGCGGCGACCAGCATTTGTCGGTCGTGGTGCAGCACGGCATCGAGACGTTCCGCGACGGTCCGTTCGGATTTACCAGCCCGGCCATCGTCAACAGCTATTACGCTCGCTGGTGGGAACCGGCGGACCGCAAGCCCGGCGGAAATCCCATTCCCAATAGCCCCCTGCCGTATACCGGCGACTACTTGGACGGCTTGGGCAACCGCATTACGATGCTGGCCTACGCCAATCCCGAGTTCGATCGCATCCAAGACATGAAGGCCGAGCAACGCAATCCCCGGGCCAAGTTGGCCGACGGCTATGCCCTGATCCGCTTCAAGAAGAGCGAGCGGACCATCCGCTTCGAGTGTTGGCCGCGTTACGCCGACCTCTCCCAGGGCGACGCGGCGCAGTTTACCGGCTGGCCGATCACCATTCGCGTGGAGGACAACGACGGGCGCAAGCCGACCGGATATTTGCCGCCGCTGCAATTCAGGCAGGTTTCCAAGCCCGTGGTGCAAGTGGTGCGGGAGAGCGACGGCGAAGTGCTCTACACGCGGCGCGTGACGGAGAATCCGTACCGGCCGCCGGTATTCGGCGAGGGCACGTACACGGTGAAGGTCGGCCGAGATCGCCCGGACGGCCCGCGGTTTCAGGGCCTTGCGGCCGTCGCCCCGGATGCTTCGCCTTCGCCCATCGAGGTCGAACTTCCGTAGCCGCGGTCCATGCCGACCGGCCGTGCCTACTCATGGATTCTTCGCGGCCATGGGGCAAAAGCCCATCATTTTCTGCGGTCCGGCCGTGGGACCGAAAGTACCACCCGCGCGGCGGCGCGGTGCAGGGGTTCAACGGCCGGGCCACGGATAGTCGTTCTTGCCCGCCGGTGCCTCCACCTTTCCCGATGGGAGCGTTTGTTGCCAAGCGATCGCCGTTTCGGCCAAGCGGGCCACGATCTCCGGGTGCCGATCCGCCAGATTGTTCTGTTCGCCCGGATCTTGGTAAATATCGTACAACTCCACCCGGGATCGATCGGGATTCAACAGCAGTTTCCAATTCCCATCTCGGACGGCCAGCATGGGCGAGCGGTTCCAGGGGTGATTGGCGATGCGGAATCTCCACTCCCACAGCAGCGGTTGCGTACGCTGCACTTCGGCCCCGCGCCAAGCCGCCGCCATGCTTTGGCCGCGAATTCCTTCTCGAATATCCTGCGGCACCTCCACGCCCGCCAACTCGCAGATGGTCGGTAGGAAGTCCACGCCGCAAAGGACGGAACGATCATCGACGCGACCGGCAGGGACGGCCGGGCCGCGGATGATCAGCGGCACGCGGATGCCGCCTTCATAGAGACTTCGCTTGCGCCCTCGAAACGGCCCGGCGCTTCCGTAGGCCGACCAGGCGGCGTTGCCGATATCGATGTCCTCCGGACCGTTGTCGGACGAGAAGATGATAAGCGATCGTTCGGTCAAACCCAGCTCTTGCAATCTCTCCAACAGTCGCCCGATTTGGCGATCCATCTCTACCAGGGTCGCGGCGTACACCATGAAGGGGCTGGTGAAGCCGTCCGGTGTTTGCCCTCGGAACGGTTTCATTTGGTCCGCGCTGGGAGCCAGCGGGGCGTGCGGATCGTTGAACCAGATCTGGCAATAGAACGGTTCCCCTTGAAGGGCCTCGATTTCCTCGATGGCCGCGTCGATCAGTTCCCGGGCGGCATGGGGACGCTCCTCCACATTCCAAAGATTGCGGTCGCCCGCCCGGCAGTCGATCCACCGCGCCACATCGAAGCCGTAAAGGGAAAGCCCTTCGGGAGCGTCGGCGGGGCGTCCCAAATGCCATTTGCCCACGTGGATCGTCTTGTAGCCCGCCCGCCGCAGGATTTGCGGCAGCGTGGGTACCGCCGGG